>Ga0102930_1000166_pt1 | contig 21476 bp, 20 predicted proteins | sample SalPon1_B_H2O_MG_FD_84514 | JGI IMG/M metagenome (GOLD analysis project Ga0102930, IMG submission 84514) | Salt pond water microbial communities from South San Francisco under conditions of wetland restoration - Salt Pond MetaG R1_B_H2O_MG | ecosystem: Environmental > Aquatic > Non-marine Saline... | reverse complement strand
ATGCGGTCGTACTCGAAAAAATCGTCATGCCGCCTGCACCGGCTCACGAAGGCGGCTTGCACAGCCCCGAAAACCCGCGCCATATTTTAATCCTACTGAGCGATGAAACAGCGGATGCGTTCACCCAACAGCGCTACAGCACGATTATTCCAACACCCGCTGCCGCTATGCCAGACACGCTGGCACATATTGGCATTGTCGAAAATACCTTCGAAATTCGCTTCACCCGCCGCCCAGCAAGTGATTATGGCAAAGACAATAAAAGCCTCAGCATCACCCTCAACTTCACCCTCCCCAAGGAAGGCGAAGACACCGCTTTACAACTCAGCCGCTGGCAACGCTACAGTGTCAGCCACCGCAGCGGTCTATTCGATGAAACCATTATTGACCTTGCCGCGGGCACCCAAGAAACAACTTCCGGCAGCATGTCCAGCCCTCGCCACAAAAAATCCCAAACGGCTTTTGAAAGCGAGCAGGCATGGCTTATAGATGCTATTAGCGATCCGTTTGATTTTGTGCCGGGGGCGTCGTAGTTGGATTCACAGACTTGAGTTTTTAGGTAAACGCCTGTTTACTTTTTGCCATGCCATGTTATTTGACCGATGGCAAATAGCGAGTGGCTACCCCCACTGCGCCTACACACCTTCTGCAAAACTTTTCCACCCCGCACCCATAACTTACCATCTCATTTGCACAGGCTCCGCTTATACTTGGCCTTGAACTCACTCGCCTAGACACCGGACAGGAAGGACAGATGAAAAAAATAATGGTATTGGGATTACTGTTGACCTTTCTGGCGGGATGGCTCATCCCGGAGACCGTGCGGATTCCCGTTCAGGGGGCTAAGCAAGCTGACTGGAATCCGCAGTCTTTCTGGTATTACCCTTGGGGACGTTCAGGCACGCATAAAGGCATTGATATATTCGCCGCTCAAGGCACGCCTGTGCTCGCCGCCACACAAGGCTGGGTGATACGCACGGGTGAGAATGCCATCGGCGGTAAGTTTGTTTTAGTGTTGGGCGCAAAATGGCGTTTACATTATTACGCTCATTTGCATAGCATTGAGGCTCAAGCAGGGCACTGGATTAAAGCAGGCTCGCGCTTAGGTAGCGTCGGCAATAGTGGCAATGCACGCAACACGCCAGCACATCTACACTACAGTATTCGCCGTTTATTACCAAACCCAGCCTACTATGAGGCGAATGCTCCCCAAGGCTGGCGCAAAATGTTTTATATTAACCCGCATGAATTTCTTACCCAGTCACCCTAAAATTATGCACACTAGAACAATATGAATAAACATATCTTAGTTGTTGATGATGACCTCCATATTCGTGAAGTGATTCGCTTCGCCCTCGATAAAGCCGGTATGCGGGTCACGCTGGCTGAAGAAGGTCATCAAGCCTTGCAACAGTTTAGCCAGCAAGCGATTGATCTCATTGTGCTGGATATTAATATGCCAGAAATGGATGGTTTAGAAGTCTGCCGCGCTGTGCGTAAGCAAGCGGATGTGCCGATCTTATTTCTATCCTCACGCGACGATGAAATTGACCGTATTCTGGGGCTGGAAATTGGCGGGGATGATTACGTCACTAAGCCATTTAGTCCGCGTGAATTGGTTGCCCGCATTAATGCCATTCTCAAACGTACCCAATCCAGCGCAGCCTCCACCGAACACGAAGAAACACCACTCATTCGTGGGCGCTTGCGTATTAACCCCTTGCAGCATCAAGTGCATTGGGATCAGCATTTAATCAGTTTAACCGCCACCGAATTTGCCATGCTGCATTTGCTCGCTAACCATCCAAGCCGCGTCTTTAATCGCGATTATATTATGCAGCATGCTTACGATAATCAGGTTTACGTCAGCGATCGCACCATCGACAGCCACATTCGCCATATCCGCCAAAAATTCAGCGAAGTGGGTTGCGAAGCCATTATTGATACCGTGCATGGCGTGGGCTATCGACTCGCCCCATGTTGATTAATGCCCGCCTGCCACTGCCGCAAGGCTTACGCTTTAGCTTACGCAGCATCTTGCTGGTCATGATGCTCACCTTACTCTTACTGCCCTTGGCGGCTTTGTACTTTTTCCGTGTTTATGAAAATGAACTGGTGCGCCAAACCGAGCTAGAACTGATTGCCCAATCCGCGACCCTCGCCGCTAGCTACCGCCAGATGGTCAGCCTGATGCAGCCAGACCAAGCGTATGGCTATATTATGCGCTATTCATCTTTAGCGCCACCCTCCCAAGCCACGCGTCCATCAAGCTATCAACGCGGCCAACTGCCGCCCGATGATTATTACACACCCATTACACCGCGTTTAGATTTAGTCGATCCCATCCTACCAACGCGCCCTGATGCACGCCGCATTGCTTCGCAAGGCGATGACCTTGCTTTAAAAGTGGGGCAGTTAATGCGTCCTATCATGCAAAACACGCAGCAATTCACCTTAGCAGGTATTCGTATTTTGGATATGGACGGTGTGGTCATCGCGGGGCGCTCGGAAATGGGCTTATCCTTGGCGCATGTCCCCGAAGTTCAGCGAGCCTTGCGCGGGCATTATGCGAGCGTTATTCGCCAACGTGTGCTGGATGAAGCGCCGCCCCCTTTATATTCGATTAGCCGTGGCACGCGTATTCGTGTTTTTAGCGCTTTTCCGATTATTGAGGGGAAACGTTTGCAAGGGGTGATTTATCTGTCACGCACCCCCAAAAACATTCTCAAGTATTTGTATATGGTGCAAGAAAAGCTTTATTTCGCCACGGTTTTATTGCTCGGTATTGCCGTTTTATTAGTACTGTTTATTTCTTCGAGTATTTCGCGCCCCATCCGCGAATTGATTAACCAAACCCACTTAATCACAGACGGCGAGCAGCGCAGCGTGGAACCGCTCAAACAACCTGTTACGCATGAAGTCGCGCAGCTTTCCGCAAGTTTTGCCACGATGTCACAAACGTTGGCGGAGCGCTCTGATTATATCCGCCGCTTTGCCGCGCATGTTTCGCATGAGTTTAAAACACCCCTGACCGCCATACAAGGCGCGCTGGAACTGTTACAAGAGCACGGCGATGACATGCCCGCCGCGCAATGCCAGCATTTTATAGCCAATTTAATAGATGACACCCAGCGCCTTAACGATTTGGTGCAGCGTTTATTGGAGCTAGCGCGAGCGGATGCCTTGGAGCCAAGCCGCCAACATAGCGTTTTGCCTGAGCTTATCCAACCCATGATCAAGCGTTATGCAGAGCGCGGCTTAGCCGTGCATTGGCAGACAAAACCGAACGACCTGCCGCCACAAACCGTGGCCATTGCACCCGATGCTTTGGAAAGCGTGCTGAATAACTTATTGGATAATAGCCTGCATCATGGCGCAAGCACGGTGACATTAACTGCAAAAACGAATCACAATGCGTTATATTTAAGCATACGGGATAACGGTGAGGGCATTTCAGCCGCCAATCGCGAGCGTATTTTTACCCCCTTTTTCACCACGCGTCGTAATCGGGGTGGTACGGGGCTTGGCTTAGAAATCAGTGCATCACTACTCAAAGCCTATGGCGGCCGCATAAAACTGGGCACACCGGAGATGGGGGCTGAATTTATTGTGCAGCTCACGCTCGCTCAACCAAAACAGCTTCAGCAAAATAAATGAGCATTTTGCAACGCAACTGTAACCGTTAAAACTGATTATGACATTAGAAAGATTCTAATGTTTTTCCCAGCGATTACACTGTATAGTCCGCTACAAGTTAATCGTTTCTATCAATCATTTTTCAAAAGACGATCGTTTTAAGGAGTGAAATATGTTGCCTAATCAAGAAGGAAAACCCGTACCAAGCGTCACTTTTCGCACTCGCCAAGATGGCGACTGGGTTGATGTAAGCTCGGATGAATTATTCAAAGGCAAGACTGTTATTGTCTTTTCACTGCCTGGCGCCTTCACGCCCACTTGTTCATCAACACACGTACCACGCTACAACCAGCTTGCGGATGCGTTCAAAAAGCACGGCGTTGACGACATTATTTGTATGTCAGTGAATGATGCCTTTGTTATGAACGAGTGGAAAGAATCACAAGAAGCCGACAAAATCACCTTCATCCCAGATGGTAATGGTGAGTTTACTGATGGCATGGGTTTATTGGTCGAAAAGAATGACCTCGGTTTTGGTAAGCGCTCTTGGCGTTATGCCATGCTGGTTAAAGACGGCGTCGTCGACAAAATGTTCATCGAGCCTGAAAAGCCAGGCGACCCTTTTGAAGTATCTGATGCCGACACTATGTTCGCTTATGTGGCACCGGATGCCGCTAAACCTGTCGATGTAACGGTCTTCACACGTACTGGCTGTGCTTTCTGTGCTAAAGCTAAAACCTTGTTAAAAGAAGCTAATATCGAATTTGATGAGTTAGTATTAAACCGCAACTACCGCAATGAAACCTTGCGTGCGGTAGCAGGTGAAGATTCTGTGCCACAAGTCTTTGTGAATGGCCAACGTGTTGGTGGCTCTGAAGACTTGGAAGCGTGGTTAAAGGCTAACCAATAAAACGCTCAAAGCACTCGATCAGATTACCATAAGTTGAAAAACTTCCTCGGTGTGCTTGTCGCCGCCGAGGTGGTTTTCATTAAGGAGCAAAAAAGCATGAGTCAACATTACGATGTCATTGCCATTGGCGCAGGCAGTGGAGGTTTATCCGTCGTCGAAATTGCCGCTAAATACGGTAAGCGCTGTGCCGTTGTCGAGTCCCAAGATGATTTAGGTGGAACCTGCGTCAATCGTGGGTGTGTCCCCAAAAAAGTCATGTGGTATGCGGCTGAACTGGCTCATGCCCAGCACCACGCTAAAGATTACGGTTTTTCAGTCACACCCGGCGAGGTGGACTGGAAAACACTCGTCACCAAACGTGAAAACATGATTGGTAGCATTAATGATTTTTACCGCAATACTTTTTTAGCCGATGCCGGTATTGATCTACTCAATGGCCACGCACAGTTTGTTGATGCTCACACACTCGATGTTGGCGGCCAAACCTACACCGCGGATCACATTGTTATTTCCACAGGTAGCCGCCCTGTCATTCCACAAAATGTACCCGGCGCAGAGTTAGGTATCACCTCAGATGGCTTTTTTGAGCTCGAAGAACAACAACCGGAAAAAGTAGCCGTTGTTGGCGGTGGTTATATTGCGCTGGAATTGGCCGGCGTGCTGAATGCATTGGGTACAGAAACCCATATGATGCACCAAGGCTTCCCGGTATTGCTAGGCTTTGACAACACGATTCGCCAAGGCTTGCGGGATCAAATGGAAAAAGATGGCGTTATTTTCGACGACTCCAATAAAATCAGCAGCGTTGAAAAACAAGCCAATGGCAAGTTAACGCTGCACTTTGAAGATCGTGCCGCCTTAGAAGATGTCGATCAATTATTGTGGGCGATTGGGCGTGTGCCGAATACGGATAGCATTGGCTTGGATAAAATTGGCCTGCAAGTCGCTAAAAATGGCTTGATTGATGTCAATGATTATCAAGAAACCAATATAGACGGTGTGTATGCGATTGGCGATATTATCAATAAGCGGGGCGTGCAATTAACGCCTGTTGCCATTGCCGCCGGGCGCCGTTTGGCTGATCGCTTGTTTGGGGATATGCCCGAGCGCAAAGTCGATTACAGCTTGATCCCTACGGTGATGTTCACCCATCCACCTATTGGTACGATTGGCTTACCCGAAGAAGAAGCGCGCGAAGTTTATGGCGATCAAGTGAAAGTCTATAGCACCTCTTTTGTGCCTATGTACTATTCCTTTGTCCGCCAACAAGTTAAAGCCCATATGAAACTTATTGTGGTTGGCGAAGAGGAAAAAGTCGTCGGTTGCCATGCAATGGGCTTAGGTGTGGATGAAATGATGCAAGGTTTCGCGGTTGCCATGCGTATGGGCGCGACCAAGAAAGACTTTGACAATACCATTGCGATTCACCCCGTCAGTGCGGAAGAAATGGTAACCATGAAGTAAAAGTAAATCGAGTGGGGATGAGGGCGACTAACCCTCATCTTCTACAGGTGGCGGATTATCCATTTTTAAGCGTTCTAAATCCGTTTTGCTATTCGCCACCAAACGCTCGCGCATTTTCTCACCGCGCAAGCGTTCTTCTGCCTTCAAACGATCAATCTCGCGCTGCTGCGCATAGGCACGCCACAACAGTAAACCAATAAATAATAAACAAGCCAGCACGACCGCCGCCGTCAGCAAGGAAATTTGCACGCCGCCTATAGTCAGCTTGTTTGTTAAGAAATCACCTTGTGAATCCCCATTATTAGCCGCCAATGATTTTGAGTTCGCATTATCACCAATAATAACCGCGCTATCCTCACCTGTTTGGCGTACATCATTAGTCGCTTGCATTTGGCCATTGTTCGCAGGGCGCGGGTCGAGTAACGGCGCGCTGGCGTCATTGTCTGGTGCGTCTGCTGATGCAGCCGTATTATCGGGATTATCTGTGTCCGTTTCGGTGTCTTTACTGGCTTGTTCAGGCTGTTCTTTACTGGCTGCTGTGTCTGCATTTTCATCCGCCCATACCGAGTCAGTCTGATCAGTTTTACTATCTTGTTTAGCTTCAGAGGCCGCGTCGGCTGCTTCTTCTTGCGCTGTCTCAGTCGACGTTTGTGCGCTAGCTTCGGTGGGACGTGCTTGATTATCCTCTTCAACGCTGGAGAGTTTGAGCGAAGAAGCTTGCTCGTTGGGCGCTGCCGCTTGTTCTTGTGCCGCTGTCTCTGGGCTGACTTCTTGCAATTTATTGTAAATGCGCAAATTATCAGCATGCTGCTTTTTAATGGTTTCGCTGGCGCTTTTTAAAGAATTGCGCAAGGTTTTAATATGATTATCTTTTTGGCCTAGCACAGTTTTTAAATCGCCCAGCTCACTTTTGAGCCGTTCTAATTGCGCTTTTACAGCCGCATTCGCTTGTGCTTCAGCATTACTGCGCTGGCGAGTCACTTGGGCTAAGCGTCCTTCTAAACGTTCATTACGGGCATTCGCCTCCCGTAATTGCTGACGCAAACGTCTAACTTTTTGCTTTAAAGCGGGTCTAACGCTAGCTGTGCTGCTGGTGCTGCTCAAGTTTGTTCCATTGCGCCAGTTACGGTTTTGTATCCGTGTCTCGCGAATAGCTTGTTGCTGGCCATAACGGCTAATTTCTGCTGCCGTCGGAATATCCAGCACACGACCTTTCAGTAAAGTATTGATATTACGCTTATGAAAAGCATCTGGATTTTTATGGTAAAGCGCTAGCATAGTTTGCTGTACGGTAACGCTTTCATTAGGGCGCAAGCGTTTGGCAATACTCCACAAGGTTTCTTGGCGAGCCACAGGGCCATAAGTCACCTCTGCGGCCATGGCTGGCAGGGGAGCACTTAGCACTAGCCCCAGTGACATTATCAACAATCTTTGTTTGGACATGGAGGCAGGTCAATCCGTTAGTTTGGTTATCATGACTGTTATAGTCGATCATGTTGCATAGTGCAGCATCCTCGTGACAATAGCAGACAAGAATGCAAATTTTCCAGCTAGGTGAGACACGCATAATAAAAAGCCCCCTTAACGCAAAGCAAAGGGGGTAAAGGAGTTGTTTGGCGGCTCTTTGTTTATAGACGTATAATCGTTACGCGGGTTCCGCTTGCTGTAGTTTTTGCTGCACAGCCTGCGCATATTTATCCGCTAACACATATTTAGGCTTGCCAACACCGCCTTGGGTATTGCGCTCTACAATGGTTTCCTGTTCCAAACCCGCTAAAATAGATTCCGCAATGTGCTGACGCTGCGGCTTTCCCATCATGGACGCTTTAATGCCTAGCAAATCCGCTTTGCGCTTAATAATATCAGTCACGGCCTCTGTCACCGGGCGAATAGTAGGCTTAATTTCACCATTAAGAATCATATTGCGCACTTCGGTGTAAATCAGTTTGTAAAAGCGCTTTTGGGTTAAATCGTGCACATTGTCGCCTTGCGCTTTAGCAGCAGGCCATTCGGCATTTCTTGGCTGTTTGCTTAAATCCACTTTGCTGCTATTGGTTTGAGTATCCGGCACAGATGCTGCGTGGCGGCGCTCAGGCGACACCCAGTCCAGGTATTCATCACGTAACTTAGTACCTTGATCGCTAGCTTGTTCTGCCTGTAAGGCAGCCGCTGCTGTGCGAATCGCATTCCCCTGCGTATCGCGCCCCACCAGCATTAAGGCCGCTTTGTGATCCGCCACATAAGTACCAACAAAGTGAAAAGCGTATTCAAAGGTACCGATAATAATAATCGAGAAAATAAATGAAGCCCAAATCGCCGTGACCCCCAAAAAATCACCAATCAAGCGAATCATGGCGTAATGCTTATCTTCGTCATACTCCAATGCTTTGGCTTGCGCAATGGCACTGCTCAAGGCGCTCTTGCGATTATCCGCTTGCATGGCGACTTGTTGTTGCAGCAAATCCACTTGGCGCTGGTATTCGACTAAATTGCGCTCAATGGTACGCATGCTGTAACGACTTGATTGGGCATCATCCTGTTTTTGCGCTTTCAGATCCACCCAGTAATCCAGATGCGCTCGTGCTTCGGCAAGGCGTTCTTGCTGCGGTGTCATACTAGAAGCAGTGTGCGTGAGTTGATTGATGCTGCCCAAGGCTGCTTGGAACACTTGCGAATTAGTCGAGCGCTCGCGCACCGTGGCATCTTCCCGTTCCATGGATTGCGAGACTTCCGAAAACACGCCAAAGAACACCACCACAAAGGTTGCAATCGCCGCGGCATGACCTTTAAAGCCAGATTGGTACAAAAAAGCTTGCGCCGCGGTAATCACAGCGGTAATGCCTAAACCTAGAAAGGCATTGAGCCATTGCTCAGCCGTCCACGTTTCTGGCGTCATTTCGCCCCCGGCAAAATACTTCACCACAAAGAACGAGGAGGCTAAGAACGCTGCAATCGCCGCGATCAATAACCAAGCTTGCGCTTTGCGCAAATCACCGACTAAATCGGGCAGGGATTTTTGCTGCACCAAAAACGCTGCGCGGCTCAAATTGGTTTTTTCTGTTGTTTCATTCATAATTCACTCTCCCGGTGTGCCGTCCTCGGTAACATGGGACTCGATGCGGGGAAGGTGGCCGCCTTCTCCACATCACTTTAAACGTCTTTGTCACCCTTAACACCGCTCATTTCCTTCACATCCAGCCCGCTAGCAGCAATAAAACCACTAGAAACCACAACAAATGGGCATCAGAGCGCAGGCTATAAGCAGCAAATATAGCGCCGACTAAACCCAGTCCAATAAAGACTTGCGGCAAGTGCAGCAAGGCAGTAGTAAAGTTACTCACTTGTTGCATCCCTGGCATCATGACCAGTAGCAACCAGACCGCTACCGCCCATAAAGCCAACAGGCCGCGCAAAATAGGCCAGAGTTCGCGATAATGGTTAGGTTGATTGTCTATAGTTGCACCGTCATGGGGATTGACAGGCGTTTTCACAGACTGATTTTTTTGCAATATGTTGTTAGCAGACATAGCGCCACTCCTATCAGATAGTTATCAATTTAAGTCTTTGTTTATGAAGGCTTTTATTGGTTTACAATTAAAAATGCCGTAAAAAAACGACAGTGCTCAGCACACTGCCGTCAGTAGCCCCCTTGGTTGGTGGAAAGGGGCAAAGGGCATGTTGGATTTTTTAGAATGGCGGGGCGATTAAGCCCCAATAAAACGGTTTACATACGTCGGAATAGGCCAATCATACGGCCTTGTATTTGCACACTTTCCGCCGGATAAAATAGGGATTGCATGGTTTTGTTTTCCGGGCGCAATTCAACGCAGCCATCAGGCAAGTAGAAAATGCGTTTTAAAGTCGCTTCTTCACGCTCAATTAAAGCCACCACAATGTCATTGTTATTGGCTTCTTCGCTGCGCTGCACCACAACATAGTCACCGTCCATAATCCCAATGTCGATCATGGACTCCCCTTGCACTTCTAAAGCATAGCGATCCGCACCAATAAAAAACTCATTCGGATTGACCTCTGTTGTATCAGGGATCGCCTCAATGGGACGGCCAGCGGCAATGCGCCCTTGCAAAGGCAAGCCAGTCAGGGCTAAATACATTTGTGGATGGCTATCTTCTACCGCTTTGGGCAAACGATAAGCTTTCTTGCCTTCCGCGGGATTCAAATAGCCTTCCCGAATTAAAGTTTGAATGTGTTGGTGTACGGTGCTACGGGCATTAATTCCAGCCTGCTGTCCAATTTCATCTAGCGTGGGCTGATAGCCGTTTTGGCAATACAAATGTTGTATCACCTCCCATATTTCCTGCTGTCTACGTGTCAACATGCTGTATTCCTTTAAAACCGAACTAAACACGAATCCAACTATACGAACGAAGCACGAACTTTTCCAATCAAATTTTTTTGGGGAATATTCGTATATTGTTCGCTTTTTCCGATTGACGGTGTTTTTTCGGTAATAAACGGAGTAAGCGTATAAGCTTTAAACAGTGTCAAAACGGGCGCTCAAACAGACAACTCACCAAAACGCTGCTCATAAGCTTGTTTGTGCACAGGGTCGTCTTTTAAAAATAAAATATCAGTTTTAACCATGTGACCAAAGCGCTAACAACAAGTAGCAACCTGTTGGGATAGTAGGATGTGGAGTACTGATGATCGGCTGGCTTAGGCATCAAATGACGATTCAATATTAGCCTTACTCGTCTGAGTTCCGTTATGATTCGCACTATGAACTACCATGACCTACGTGACTTTATCCAGCAATTGGAACAAATGGGGGAACTGAAGCGCATCCAGGCTGAGGTTGATCCTTATTTGGAAATGACCGAGATTGCCGACCGTGTTTTGCGGGCGGGTGGGCCGGCGTTATTGTTTGAAAACCCCAAAGGCTACGCCATGCCCGTGCTTGCCAATTTATTTGGCACACCCAAGCGGGTTGCTTTAGGGATGGGAGAGGAATCCACCGAAGCCTTACGCGAGGTTGGCAAGCTACTCGCTTTGCTCAAACAGCCTGAACCACCCAAAGGTTTCAAAGACGCTTGGGGTCAGTTGCCAGTGTTTAAGAAAGTACTGGACATGGCACCGAAAACAGTCAGTCGCCCAGTCTGCCAGCAGCAAGTCTTGCAAGGTGAGGCCATTGATCTAGGCACCGTCCCCATTCAGCATTGCTGGCCGGGAGATGCAGCACCTTTGATTACATGGGGCTTAGTGATCACCAAAGGCCCCGAGAAAAAGCGTCAAAATTTAGGCATTTACCGCATGCAGGTGTTAGGCAAAAATCGCGTGATTATGCGCTGGCTCTCTCACCGTGGTGGTGCTTTAGATTTCCAAGAATGGCAACAAGCTCATCCGGGCGAGCCTTTCCCGATTGCCGTGTCGTTGGGTGCTGATCCGGCGACGATTTTAGGCGCAGTAACACCCGTGCCAGACACTTTATCTGAGTATGCCTTTGCGGGTTTATTGCGCGGCTCACGCACGGAATTAGCCAAAGCTTTACTGTCTGATTTACAAGTGCCAGCCAGCTCAGAATTTGTGCTAGAAGGCTTTATTTACCCCAATGACACAGCGCCCGAAGGCCCTTACGGCGACCACACCGGCTATTACAATGAAGTGGATAACTTCCCCGTATTCACCATCGAGCGCATCACGCACCGCAAAGACCCTATTTATCACAGTACTTACACCGGACGCCCACCGGATGAACCGGCGATTTTGGGCGTGGCGCTGAATGAGGTGTTTGTGCCCATTTTGCAAAAGCAATTTCCTGAAATCGTCGACTTTTACCTCCCCCCCGAAGGTTGTTCGTACCGTATGGCGGTGGTGAGTATGAAGAAGCAGTACGCAGGCCATGCGAAGCGCGTAATGATGGGCGTTTGGTCGTTCTTGCGCCAGTTCATGTACACCAAGTTTATTATTGTGGTTGACGATGATATCAATACCCGCGACTGGCAAGACGTGATCTGGGCAATGACTACGCGTATGGACCCCGCTCGCGATACGACTTTAGTGGAAAACACCCCAATTGATTACCTCGACTTCGCCTCGCCCGTGTCTGGCCTCGGCTCGAAAATGGGCATGGACGCAACGAATAAATGGCCGGGGGAGACCAGCCGCGAATGGGGTACGCCGATTGTGATGGATCAGGCGGTGAAAGATAAGGTGGATAAACTGTGGGGGGAGTTGGGGTTGTAACTACTCACTTTTTGGGAAGTCGATACTTGTAAAAACGGCTAACTCTTTAAACACAGATCGCTGATCATTACTTAAAATCGCAGCGCACTCTGCTTGCTTTGCTAGCACATACTGCACGGTATCATCCAAATCGTGGTAATCGGCATTGGCTTGCATTAGCGCGATTGCAGCGGCCAACTCCCGATTGCCAAACGGCACCAGCTGAAACACGGTTTGAATTTGGTCTAAAGCCTCAAGCGCTTTATCACGGCCTTGCGTTTTTGCGGTGATGTAATAAATCGTCGTCACTAAATCACAACTGGTCAACAGCTCAATGTCTTCCTGCATGCAATATTCAAGGCATTGGTAACTGGATTCATGCAAAGGGCGATTAGCATCGTAAATATCATTAATTACATTCGCATCTACAAAAATGCGCTTCATACATCACGCTCACTTTTCATGCTCTGGATCGTTTGGCCTTCGCTGAGTTGCCCTGTGAAAAAACCTTTCATGGCTTTGAGTTTTTGCAGGCGTAAGGCATTGCGGCGAGCCATTGACTCTTTGTGAATCAGCTCTTGGATAATCTGGCTATATTTCTTATCCGAAACTTCCGCCAAAAAAGCCAACTCCTGCCAAGTTTCCTCCGGCATGGTGAAATTCTTGCGGACTGCTTTGGTAGGGCTGCTGTGGGTTTGCATAACATCACTCCTTTTACATAAGTACTTACTTTATTATACACACAAAAACAAGCTATACAGTGCGTGTGAAAGGGCAAAACCAAAGAGCATGGTATGGTTTAGTGTATAAACTTAGGTTGTCAAAAGCGCTTCGTAGGAGGATTTATGCACGCTATCCCTATTTCCCGCCGCCAGTTCTTGCAGGCCAATGCAACAGCCACACCGCACAGCAAAGCCATTTCTAGCAGTGGTGAAATGCTGCCGGTGATTGGCAAGACGTGATCAGGGCGCTGAGGTGAATGCAACTCGGGATAACATCATTGGAGCTTTGGCCTTTATTGACACTTAAGGTTTTGCCACACGGTTTAGGTCATTTTGCATTACGACAGCATACCTAACATGCCACCTTGTTGCACATAACTCACTAATTCTGCATAACGTGGCGCTGTTGTTTGATAAGCCTTCACAAAGGCATCTGCCAAAAACTCATGCCGTCCGCGCTCGTAAAAAGCGAGTAGGCCGAACATGTAATCGCGCTTACGCAAGTCGGTAAATGAAAACGGCGCGAGGTGATTTTTTAGCAGTGGAATATTCATACTGAGCCGTGACGTGCGCTTGTTCCCATCTTGGAAAGGCTGCAAATAAGGCAGAAAAGTCATAGCAAAAAAGGCTTGTTCAAAGGGATCTTCTATTTGTGTAGCCTTCTCGCAAAACAAATCAAACGCTTCTTTCAGCAAATGTGGATTGTCCGGCGGCAAATAGCGGCTGTCTGAAAAGCGCACAACACGGCTACGCAATCGACCAATTGCACTGACCTCAGCGATCAATCCATCAGCAATCAAAGCGTACAAGTCAAACAAATCACGCTGGACAAGCTGCATGTTGGCTGCATAGCTTGTGAGATGACTGATCGCTGCCTTGTGGTTAAGCACGATTTTTAGCTCAGTCTCATTTAAGCCATCAGGGTGCTCACCAAACTCCAATAAAGTTTTCGTATCCAGCCATGAAATCGGTACATTTTCTAAGTTGGAGGAAGCGTGCGCTAGGTCGATCAGTAGCGTAGCAATCAGGCGCGTATAATTTCTACCAGCTTCTAAGGGTTCGCTATCTTTTAGCGTACCGACGGCGGCTAACCGTTGACGCTGCTCTGTGCTGAGCAAGAAGCTTTGGTTAGGCTGATAATTGGCTAGCAAGTCTGGGTTATAACGTACTTCGGCGCGTTGTTGCGGTGGGCGGCTTAAGTCCCAACGTAAATAATCATCAGAGCTTGGATTTAACCGATAGGTGCGCGCACGCGTGCTAGCTTCCGCCACCAAAACACCCACCTCGACCATTGCTGATAAATCACGAAACAGCGTTGTGCGCTCAACATTAACGACAGGCATTAAGTCGCTGACCGATAAAGCTTGTTCAGGATCTTGTAGAAATTCGTCTAATATCGCTTGTTGGCGTTCACTAAGCATGTCGTGCAGCATCTATGTTGGCTTGTTTAAGGCTATTGTTGCAAAGATTGTTTCACACCTGCAACAATAGTGGTAGTTACATATAGCTTCGTAGGAGGATTTATGCACGCTATCCCTATTTCCCGCCGCCAGTTCTTGCAAGCCAGCGCGTGTTTAAGCCTCGCTTTAACCTTGCCTAACTTAGGCTAGGCGGCTTGCAGGCCAATGTAACAGCCACACCGCACAGCAAAGCCATTTCTAGCAGTGGTGAAGTGCTGCCGGTAATTGGCATGGGCACGCGGATCACATTTAACGTTGGTTTTAGCGAACAGACACGCTTGCACCGCAGCCGCTTAATGCAGCAGTTTTTCACCCAAGGCGGCAGCATGATTGACTCCTCCCCCATGTACGGCTCAGCGTCGGCCATAAACCCTTGCCTGCTTGGGCCTCAGACGTAGGCTGTGCTAATTGGGCGCACTATTTCCTCAAGTTTATTGTCTCGCATCCGGCGATTACCTGCGCGATTCCCGCCACCTCGCAATCAGCGCATCTACAGGAAAACATGGGCGCAGCCTACGGTCATCTGCCCACAGCTCAGCAGCGCCAGCGCATGTTGGCTTATTTGAACGAGCTATAGCGCGATAGTCATGTTTGAATTTTCCTTGCTGGACATGACGCCGTATAGCCAGTCTATTTGGTTTGAGTTCATTCACTACGACTACCAAGCCATTGGCTGGCTACCCGTCACGCTCGCCATCCTCAGCAGCTTGAGCTTAGCCTTGATCGCGTATCAACGACGTCTGCCAGTATTACGCCTTGGCGTGCTACTCTTACCGCTCAGAGGCTTGGCGGAAGGCCGCGACTTTACCCAGCTCGCCCCCTATAAAGTTTAAGCCAAGTAAAGCCATCACTTGGCACTCGTAACTGATCGCTTTGCAAGCAAAATGGCAAAACATACAAATGTAAGTCAGATGAAAAGTCAAAGCGATCTAAGGCGTTTTTGAAAAAAGTAGTCTGCGGATAAATAAGTATTAAAGTGCCGTTGCCGTGTAGGTATTTTTGCCCATAAGCAAACAGTTGATAAAAGTCACTCTGGCTTAGGTCGTAGGGTTTTTTATTCTGATTAATTTTCTTCCATTTGGTATCAAGCACAACTTTTATGGATTGATTTTGCAGGATACAAAGATCCGGTTTGAGCTTAAACAACGGTTGATTTTGGTGGCTATCAATCAAATGATGACGTTTCAGCTGCGTTTTCAATTGATAAGTTTGAGAAAGCTGTTTTTTCAAACATATTGCCACGTAGGCTTCAAAAAGCTTTTCCATTGGAAATAACAAAGAGATGCCTTGCCAACCACCTTTGAGAAACCAAGGCGCTTCCTGTAATAACAATAGGCTAATCCAAGGTTTGACGCCACGGTAGTGCACCATATCCCGCTGGGTACTCCAACTGGTAAAATCTTCAGCATAGTTAGAGCTACTTGGAACGGCATCTAAGAACCATAACAGTGCTTGTGCCAAACGCTGGTTATCGGGTGATCGGCTCATGAATTTTGCCCGTTGCAAAGCCGATTTTAACAAACGGTTTTCAGCTCGATTGGGTAGGAAGCTGTGATATTCAATATGGAACCGATGCAAACGACTGGCAGGTTGACGCAATTGTTTATTAAGGCAGAGGCGACCTTTCACAAAGGGTTTTTCTGCGGCTAAACGTTGGTAGTCCGAACGTAGGCCGCGATGATACAGTTGATTGGCTTCTTGTAAGAATAGCGCAATCAGCAAATCTATTAATGAACCTGATTTTTTCGCCAGCATGGCTTGTTCTGAGCTATAGCTAGGTAGCTTATAGATGGTTTTTAACATCTTCCAAAGCAGGCGTCGTGCCTCTTCTGTCGCTGAATACTCTGTGGTTTTGGGCAAGATTTCGATACAAGTACCACAAGGCGTTTCCAAGACACCGACAAAATTACGCACCTGTAGCGTGTCTTTATTACGATGGTAGCGCAAGAACTCAACTTCGCCTGTTTTGCGTTGGTATATTAAATTCTCTAGCCAAGCGAAAGCAGTGGAAGAAATACTGTCGCGCTGAATACAATCGAACTCTAATAGTTGTAGAAAACGGGTCATGAACTGACCGTCTCATAAATCCGTCGGTAACAGGCAGGATCTGTTAAAGCATCTTCGTTAATACGGTACTGTGTCGGCAATTCAAACTCAGCTTCTTCCGAAAAAAGTTGCTCAGCAAATTTCTCTTCTTTGATAAAATCGCTGCCTAGCACTAAGCGTATCTTGTACCAATCTTCAAAAAAGTATTCTTGTAATAAAGGAATAATTTGACGTTGAAAAATAGCTTTTAAGTCAGCCACTGTTGGATTTTCAGTTTTTAGTGGCATAAAAAAGGCATGCCCTAATGTATGCTCACGATCATAAAGTGCGGTAATACGCTGATTGAGGCGAGTGAGCAATAACTGAATATTGATGCCTTCCACATTGACACCTTCGAGTAACTCAGGTTTAGGCATCATCTCAACAAACTGAAAACGACGCCTTAAAGCAGTATCCAGCAGCGCTAGCGAGCGATCAGCGGTATTCATTGTACCAATAATGTATAGATTACTGGGCACGGAAAACGATTGTCGTGAGTAGGGCAAGGTAAGCGACAAAGCCTCTTCCGCGCCCGATCGCTTTGAAGGCTCGATCAATGTAATGAGTTCACCAAAAATGCTCGCGACATTGCCACGGTTGATTTCGTCGATAATGAAAACGTAATTCTGCTTATTAGCATCACTCGCATTATAAGGTTTTAACTTTTTCTCAGACTTAAAGTAGTCTAGGATAGCTGCTGTATAAGAACGGTTGTACACCTTCGCAGTAGGGTCTAAATAAATTTTTTGTATATTTTCAATGGAAACAGGCCATCCGTCTCCTGACTCTAAGAAATCCTTAGTACTACCATGGGGCTGCACTCTGAATGTTGACTTGCCTTTATAAATCACGTTGAAGCTTTTGCCATTACGCGTTGTTAATGTAATAGGCTGATCAAGCAGCTCATTTTTTAGATCTTCAATTAAAGTTTCTAGGTTTTTCTGCTGATTAGTTGCCCTAGCCTCATTACAGGCTTTCAAGAAAACGCCCTTTTCTACTGTATAAGAAATAGAACCATCATCTTCTGTTGTAGCACGAATTCCTTCAACGAAGTCTTCATAGCTGAAACTTTGATGAAAGGTTGTAAAGCCAATGCGACCAGCTGAAACTAGCTCATCATATTTGGCTTTGATTTGACTACGATAGTCTTCAGAATCATCAACTAAAGCAGAATACCAGTCAGGCTCTGCCAAGCGAACGGCTAAATCTGTTGTTAAATACGTTTTTCCTGTCCCAGGGGGGCCATATAAAATTTGGTTGGGATATTGATTCATAGCTTGCTCTGGGTCAAATGTTGGCTCATCTATAATTTGTTGATTATTTTTTTTAGGGCTGCTGATGCCTGTTTGCGGATTATATAAGGCGCGCATGAATCCGAATGGTGTTAAATTTTCTAGCTTATCACGTACAATCTCATAGTAGTCCATTAATAGCATGAGCCGAGCAATGGCTTGATCAGGTTTAGGTATATGTGCTTCAGAGCAACCTAATTCCCTGAGAAAATGCCCAATATGCGCGGTTGATGAAATAGGGATAAGCTTCTCGTGATTATAAACGGTCAACAGACGCAGGCGTCTGCCCGGAGTCAAGGTGATTAATGGCTTGACACCAGCACGCTCTGCAAGAGCTTGGGAATCATCAAGCCAGCTCAAATCATTAGAAATATCAGCATTTGCAACAGTAGCTTGTAATTTTAAAACATATTGCAGCGCTTTCTTATCACTCCAACTTTTTAATTTTGGGGGCTTATAAGTAGTGCCATCTTTTTTACGGTAAAGCAGATGATGCGTTGCACTACCTACTCCGTAAGCCCCTAATTTTTTAAGCCCTTGCTCTAACCACCATGAAAAGGAGTCATTAGTAGCAGTACCCATGCAATATTGATCTAAAGTAAGAGACGGTAATTTCTCTTTAGGAAACAACCGCAAAAACTCATTGACGCTGTCATCAGGCGCAAGCTGTGTATATTTCTCATCATTTACCATAAGCTCGCGTACAGCTTTTATAAAATCAGGCTTAATTGTTTTTTGGGGCATGTTGCAGCTCTCTCTCATTATGGCAGGAGAAGATCAATTAGTGAGCAGCTAGTAATACCAGAATAAGAGTCTTCAGTCCATCATAAGATCGAAAGGGCGAGATAGACTGTCATTGAAAAAATAAAGCCTGACAACTGTATAAGCTGTCAGGCTTTCATATCATCAAGCAACTCATCAAAATCTGATTGAAAATCGGCATCTTGTTTCACCCGAAACTTCTCAAACTCGGCCAATGCACGTTGCTCAGCCGCTTCCCGTTTAACACGACCAAAATCAGCTAATACTTGATAAGCATTAAAATCTAGGAAACCATCCAGTTTTTCATCGTCATAGGGATCTGACGTCTAGCGAAGTTCTCTGCCCAATCCAAGTACATACTAACCAAGCGATTTAAGTCCTCTAGCTCTGTTTGACTCAGATAGTTTTTCCCAATTTTAATATCATATTTAGTGATTTTTCCGCCTTTCTTATCATTTTTCCAGCTAGTTAACCCCATATGTGGCTTGTCAGCATTCGCTCTACTTTTAATTAACTCAGCCGAAATGAGGTAGTCGTGCAAAATTTGCGTTGCCCAGCGACGGAAATGGGTTGCATTATAAGAATTAACCCTATATCCAACCGAAATAATGGCATCTACATTTTAAAAAAATGTGGGGTATTTTTTACCATCCGCCGCAGTTGCTCGAATTTTTCGAGTAACTGAAAATTCACTTAACTCATTGGATTAAAAAATATTTTTAAGATGGTAGCTGATAGTATTAGCTTCAATATCAAACATATCAGCCATACCATTTTGCGTCATCCAGATAATTTCTTCCGCAAGAAAGACCCTCACTCGCACATCGCCATTTTCTGAGGTGTAAAACAAAAAAGGATAAGTTTCATCTTCAAGTGACAGCTCCTCATCCGTAACATCAAGCGCTTCAATTCGGCTATTATTTTCATGAGAAGGCTTGGCATTATTGGGAAGCAAAAAAGGCATTACTCAGCAGCAATGCCCCACAAGCTTTAAGTGCTACTTAACGCAGTCGTAGCCATGTTGTTTTCATTTCAGTATATTTATCAAAGGCATGCAAAGACTTATCACGGCCAATGCCCGACTGCTTATAACCGCCAAACGGCGTGGTAATATCATCAGCATCATAACAGTTGGCGTAGACCACGCCCGCTTTTAAAGCTCGGGTCGCCTGCATCAGCGTATTCACATTATCGCTCCACACGCCCGCCGCTAAGCCATAGGGCGTATCATTGGCAACCTGAACCGCTTCCTCCACACCATTGACGGTCAACACTGTCAACACTGGGCCAAACACTTCCTCACGCGCGATACGTGTATGATTTGCGACCTGATCGAATACCGTTGGCTCAACGTAGCAACCGCCACTCGCTTGCAATACGCGCGCACCGCCTAAAAACAGCTCAGCCTCTTGCTTGCCGCTAGCGATGTAGTCCATCACATTCGCCGTATGCGCTTCATCCACTAATGCGCCCATACGGGTTTCAGGCTTTAGCGGGTTAGCCGGTTGTAAGGTTTGAGCAATCGCTGCTATTTTCTCCAGCACCACATCCCGCACGGGCGCATCCAAAATCAAGCGCGAACCGGCTGAACACATCTCTCCTTGATTAAAGAAAATACCAAACGCGGCATTTTCCGCCGCCTGTTCCAAATCACCGCAATCACGTAAAATAATATGCCCCGACTTGCCGCCGCACTCCAAACCGACTTGCTTCATATTCGACTGTGCCGCGTATTGCATAATCAACTTACCCACCGCCGTGGAGCCTGTGAAATAAATACCATCCACATCATCGTGCAAAGCCAGCGCCTTGCCCGCCGTCGGACCAAACCCCGGCAAGACATTAAACACTCCCTCTGGCAAACCCGCTTCCACCGCTAATTCCGCCAAACGCAATACGCTCAAGGGTGACTGCTCGGCTGGTTTTAAAATCACGGCATTACCGGCGGCCAGCGCAGGCGCTAACTTCCACGCTGCCATAATCATCGGAAAATTCCACGGTACAATCAGCCCACACACGCCCAACGGTTCGCGGGTAATGGTGGCTAAAGTGTGGTGCGCAGTGGGGGCGACTTCGTCGTATAACTTATCCACCGCCTCCGCATACCAACGGAAACTACGCACCGTCGCCGCCACATCAATATTCAAGCTGTCGTGAATCGGCTTACCCATATCCAAAGTATCCAGCAAGGCTAATTCTTCCGCGTGCTGCTCGATCAAGTCCGCGAAACGCAGCAAAACTTGCTTGCGCTGCATAGGCGCTTGCAAACGCCAGCGGCCATCATCCACCGCCGCCCGCGCGGCTTGCACAGCACGATTCACATCCTCTTGATCGCAGGCCGCCACTTCAGTCAAAACTCGCCCATCTATGGGACTGATACAGGTGAACGTTTCGCCCGACGCCGCTGGAACAAAGCGGCCATTAATAAAAGCCTGCTGGCGGAATTGCAGTTGGGTGGCGCGTGTTTGCCAATCAATGGTGCTGACTTGAGCCATGGGTTGCTCCTCGATTAGGGTTAAAAACCAGCCACTATTGTGATCACAACAAATCAACAGCGTCAATACACTTAACGCTGCCGCCATTGCTCCATAAAATGGATCTCTAAACCATCCACTGATTGGATCGAGGCAATCCCATCACGAATATCCGCCTCAATCGCACGACGTAAAGCAAAAGCATTTTGTTGGCGAATCGCTTGCAAAGCTTCTTGGTGGCGATCAATGCGGTAATGCGTGCTTAACTGATCCATAGCAATACGCACAAACGGCCCCAGTTGCAGCCATACCTGCTCAATCAAAGGTAGTGAGGCTTGAAAAGGATGACGCTGGTATAAGTAACGGTGGAAGGCTTGATTGGCCAAGCCGCCACTTTCCACATCACCGCGTGCATAGGCTGCATCAACCTGCTTATCCAAACGCTCTAATTCACGCACATGCGCTGCTTGACAATACGGCAGTGCGTT
>Ga0102930_1000164_pt1 | contig 21664 bp, 48 predicted proteins | sample SalPon1_B_H2O_MG_FD_84514 | JGI IMG/M metagenome (GOLD analysis project Ga0102930, IMG submission 84514) | Salt pond water microbial communities from South San Francisco under conditions of wetland restoration - Salt Pond MetaG R1_B_H2O_MG | ecosystem: Environmental > Aquatic > Non-marine Saline... | reverse complement strand
CGCTGTTTTTACTGTTGACACACCCAAGCGAAGTGTAGTAAAAACACTTGTAGACAACGGGTTTAATATCCGGCGTATTGACACTGAACCTTATCTCAAACAAACGGAGAAATATCAATGAGCTACGATAATGATTACATCACTTTAAAATGGGGTACGCTCAAATCATGGCGTCTAACTAACCCTGCGTTGGATCCATTGATTGAAGAGTATAATCAAGAAGGCGGAACCAACATGAGTGCAATGGCACAGCGTGACACACTGCGTCAAAAAGAAATTATCTGTGAGATGATCGACATTATCGGCAAACCTGTTCCCAATAACTGGACTGGCGAAGAAATGTCCGTTGAAGAAGCTAAACAATATGTTATGGAGTACCACCTGTGACTTATTGGGCAACACTTTGGTACGCAGGAACTGTAGTAGCTACCATAGGCAGTGAAGGACAGAGTTTGAACGATTGCAACATGATTCTTCGCACAATGATGATTGACGTTGAGTCTGCTTATGCCGATCCTGCTAAACAGGAACAGTTGGCAGACAGTGTTTTTCCAACAGACGAGTTTGCATACACATGCGAAACTGAACGTCTTCCAATTGATAAACGGTATATGAAATGATGGAGAAGTTTGGATATACTGTCGGAGTTGGAATGGCCCAACGCTATATAGGAGATAACTATGTTACGTGACCTAATGCTTTGGATATCAGAAACTCTATTTTATCTTCAAGGCGGAGAGATGCTAATCAACACCCCTTGGATCTTTGCGTGGGTCGTATTTTGGACATTAATTATAGTTTCACCGATATTTTTTGTGACACATGTTCGACAAACTCGTTGGGCAGTGTGGATGTTCATTATCATATTCCTTCCGGGATTAATGATAGCTATAAGCCCGGGCGCTATTCAATCACAAATGATGCAAGAATGCGAAACTGTTGAAGGTGTTGCGGCAACAAAACGTATTGACCCAACTGTGATTACAATAAACCAGTGTCGTGTCAAAGACAACTATTACGGCGATTTTGGTGAATGGAAAATTGTAGGACAGGCACAATGAGTATTTCAAAATTTGATGAATGGTTTGATTCTAATCGTGCAGAACTTGAACAGATGCTGCGCAATGATGATTACGAAATGCTATACAAAGCTTGGAGTGCAGGGTATGAAGCAGGCTGTGACAGTATGAGCAGTATTGCAAGTGAACTGAGTTGGTATAAAAATCCGGACCGTATGGGTGGACAGTTTACAGACGAAGAAATTGAACGCAGTAGACGCGGAGGCGAAGGATGGTAACTTGGCTTATAAGAGATAGTTTAGTAGAATGTCCAGTTGGCTGGCAAAATTTTATCGAAGATATGCGGTCTCGTATACCATTTAACGATCGAGAAGGTTTTAGCATAGACACAATTAACAGTGAACTCAAACCATTTCGAGCATGGTTTTATGAAAGCGGCAACAACGATTTTGTTGACTTCAAAGATGAAAAGTTTTACAATCTGTTTGTTCTCAAATATGGAGGTCGACAATGACACGATATCGATTTCGAGACTTTGTTTACGAAAAGCCATACGCTCCTTACTATGACAGATATCAGGGACATGAGTTTGAGATAGATCATTACTCAGACGAAGACGAATCCCAACAGCATGTATGGTTGACATGTGTGTCAGATTCCAGTATAGTTGTGGCAGGATATGTAGAACTATATCAACTGGAGCCTGTAAAATGACTGCTTGGACACTGTTTTTAGATGACATTCGCTTTCCGGCAGATGTAAAATACAACTACGGTCCTTATCGCAATATCCGCATCTGTCGAAGCATGGATGATGCTGTATGGTGTGTAGAGCAGTATGGCTAAATGTAAAACGCTTGCCAACCCGCCGCTTTCCCTCTAACTACTTTTCTATTTTTCTTTGCTGAGTTAGCAAGAACGCAAGGTGCGATATCTCGTTCGTAGCAGAACTTCTCAAACTCTCCTTCAACAATGAATACTTCATTTGCGGGAGATACTATTTTCCATTTTTTAGCATTTGGATTTTTCTTTCCATCTGTATCGTATATTCTGTTTTCTCTTATTTTCCTTCTTGCTTCTTTGGTGTGAGTCTTGCCCCACATATTGTTATTTTTTCCTCGATGTGCTAGACTTTTATTTCTGCGAGTTTGTTCAGGGTCTTTCCATCCTAAACTAGTAGATACTATTTCTCCAGTTTTCCACCTAGGATCAGTTATTTTAACTTTGCCTAGTCTTTTTTTAGTTTTAGAACATACTGCCGAAGCATAACCTCTATTTGCTTTACTGATTGCTTTTCTTGATTCTAATAAAAGTCTTTTGGATACATGAGGATTTCTTTGATGATATTTGTTTATAGAATAGCACATTCTATAAAATCCTCGCAGTGATTTTGTTTTATGTTCGCCTGTTAAAAACTTACACATTAAATGATGAACTATGATGTGCTCTTTTGATGTAAGATAAACGATATTGTCCTTGTCTGTTTCTCCACCTAACTTAAAACTTTTAGGCACTATGTGATGCCCTTCTACATATCCTAATAGTGCTTTGGCTTCTTCTCGAGTTGTTGCTCGTTGTGTGCTGCGTTCAATAATAGACTGCCACCAAAAGAAATACTTGTTCTTTTGTGAGAGACCACTTATAATCTGTATATAAATATTCATGCTGTAACTCCTACATAGTTATAGAGTAGTTGGGACGACCACCACGAAGTCCGTGAACTACACTTTTATTTATCCTCTTGTGGTAGTAATGTGGAGATTTCAGTTGACAACGCTGCGAGATGTGTTATAGTAGTATTGTAACAGACACTCGTAGAGGCATATAAGATGATTACCGCACAACAAGCAAGAGAATTGGCTGGACCAACTTTTGACGAACGAGTTGAAGAACAACTTGAGTTTGCTTATGAACAAATCAAAACTGCGGCTGAGAAGAAAAATCGCAAAACTATTCTTACAAGCGATTTTTGGACTCGTGGCGGATACAGCGGAACTGATGAATACAAAGCCGCAGTAAAGCAACTCGAAGAACTTGGATATACTGTTAGATTCTTCTACGAAGAACTTCAGTTTGTAAATATGTATACGATTGTAGAGTGGTAATATGCGGTGGATTTTATTTTTAGATGATATACGATTTCCTGTTGATGCTAAAATAGCATTTAACAAGGATGATCTAGTCATCATTGCTCGATCAATGGATGACGCAGTTTGGTATATTCATCGCTACGGTATTCCTTATCAGATTCATTTCGACCACGATCTTGCTGATGTGCATTACATTGTTGGTGATGGTGAAAAGACTGGTTACACCTTTGCCAAATGGTTCTGTGACTATGTAATGGATAACAATCTTCAGTTACCTGCAGGCTTTGACTATTTTGTACACAGCCAAAACCCCGTAGGAGCAGAAAACATTCGCTGCTACATGGAAAACTTTTTGAAGGCGTATAACAATGACTGAGTATAAAATCGTAACAGGCTCAAACTTTGAGAACTTGTCTAAAAATGTTACACAAGAAATGAAACAGGGATGGGTGCCACAAGGTGGTGTTAATCATACCGGAATGGCTTACTCACAAGCAATGGTAAGGTAAACGATGACTGATACTTTTGGCAAATGTGAGTGTAAGGCACAATACACCATCGAACCGCACGGTGACGGCTATGCTCTCTACTATGGGCGTTGCCCTCACCGTCACGGTTATAATCTTATTAATATGGTAGAGCCAGCGTTTAACTTTGAACCAAGACATATTGAAAAACTAATCAATCTTGGTGACGCAGAGTATCAAAAGAACCCCGACGGAGGCGAATGGGCAGAATGATTGAAAATAAAGAACTATATAACCGTCTTGAAAAAATGACAGAACAAGAAAGAATTGACATTCTTGATCCGATATGCAATGCTGTTAGAGGCAGAGTAGAAATAGACCAAGGCATGGAAGTTATTGCAAACAGAATTTTTGCACTTGCAGTGTTGGATCTGTATAAAGAATGGCAGACAGAAATATACAATCGTGAAGTAATAGAATGAAAACCAATTGTATCGTATGCAACACTGAAGTAGAAAATTGGGACATTGCGTATCCCGAAGGTGAATCGCAGGTTCACCCTATTGACGGAACAGTGTTTAGAACTTATGGACACTATGGATCTACTGTGTTTGATCCTATGGATGCAAGTTATCTTGAGGTTGTTGTGTGCGATGCATGTTTACGTAGTCGTATGGAAAGAACATACCGTGGTGTAAACGAAGCCTATCGCAAAGAATTAGAAGAACGTCGGGCTGAAATGGACGCAATTATTGATCAACTTGATTTGGTAGATTTAGACAAGGACGAAGAATGAGCAACAACTGGATTAACTGGCGGTTTGGCAAATGGCATCTACACATCGGGCCAGATGAACGCTACTGGATCAGTTTTAGACGCAACCCTTATTGGGACACAGAACCTTACCCTCAATGGTTTGAAAGGTATTGAAATGAAAGAATTATTTTTAATATCAGCAACAGTTCTTATTCTCGTGGCACTTATACTTGGATTTGTTAGTTACTCCGACAAACGTGCCATAGTTGAAAATAATGACTTTAACGTGGTCTGTCTTGAAGGCGTAGAATATTGGTATCGCAAGAGCGGATATTCAGCTATCCTTGCAGTAAAGTATGATGCTGACACAGGAACGATATCAACCTGCGAATAAAATGAATCTTTTTGACTTTTAAGTAAAAAACGGTCAAAGATATACCGGAAGAGGAAAAATAGAATGAGTAAAGAAAATGCAAACAGACTAAAAGATATTTCCAAAAGACTTGGAAAATATATGGATAAGATCAAATCGGGAGAAGTTGACGTAACCGAAGAGCATTTCGACATTGTTGATAAATTAGAAAATGTTGTATCCGAATACGAAAACGTTCTCAATAAAGGCAAAAAGTCGTGAATTATGCAGAAAATCCAATAACAGATTTAGCAGACTGCATCGCTCACGCCCAATACGCGGGCTTCTCAGATATTCACTACGAAACACGAGACTTTGAAAAGATTCGTGCTGCTAAAACAGCAGAAGAAAAAGCAGCGGCACTTCACGCTACTACACCAGCTCACCGCCGCCCTACTACTAGAGACTTTGGCGTGTATAACTTTTTTGATCAAACTTGGGGAAGTACGAGTTTAGGACATGGCGGTATGGGAGGTGCCGCTGTAACTACTGCTTACACTGTTATCCTTTATTGTATGAGTACGCAAGAGTTTTTAGTCTATTTTGGTGGAAGTTATTGCTACACGATAAAAGGAAGAAACGAAGCATTCCTTGAAGATTGTAAAAATAGATGTGTTGCTGGCAAGCGTGAAGCAAAAACAAAATACGGAATTGTAGAGCAGGATTAATCCTGCTCTACTGTTTTCTTACAGTTGTCTCCATGGTGTTTGGCATAGTTGCCCGGATCTCCGTACCATTCGCAATGAGGACAAGTTTTAAAGTTCTTTGCTCTCCATTCCGGATCATTTTTTTTCTTTGATACAGATTTTCCTACTTTAGAATAATCAGTATTTTTTCTTGATTCTTGTCTACTAGGTTTCCCTACGGTTTCCCACCAAATCGGATCACTTTTTGTTTTTAGTTGCTTTTCTATAGATTCCTTGCCTATAGTTTCTTTCCATTCAGCACTGTTTACGGTATCTTTTCTTTTTTGATCTATTATTTTACCTTTAGTGCTTTTCCACTTTTTGCTATTCTTTGTTTCGGAAATCTTTGTTCCTTTTTTCTTTTGATCGACTTTTGATAGTATTTTTTGTATAATATCATCGGTTAACTTGTTACCACCCGTTAACCCATCTTCTTCTACTAAGTTTGCCCATTCAGAAGATTCTACTATTCGATTGATGCGACTAAACTTTAATGCGAAACGGCTAATCGACTTGTCATAATACCAATCACTGTTCCACAAGTGAATTGGCTTAACATCATGTTTTTCGAGATGTCTTCTCCATTTTACACCACTTCCGTAGTACCTTTTAATATTACTTTTTGTTGACATACCAAAATACTTTAACCCACAATGCGGACACTGTTTGATATATAATCTTGTGGGCTTGTCTAAAGCCTCGTATAAATACTTCATGCTGTAACTCCAATCTGTTATAGAGTAGTTGGGACGATCACCACAAAGTCCGTGAACTACACACTTATTTATCTCTTGACAGCGTCGATCAATACTGTTATACTGTTAGCAGACGCAGTGCTAATATTGATCAGTTTATCGAAGACTGTCGTAACCACTGCTTGGCGAGCAAACGAGATAGCGAGAAATATCACTGATGGAAGACACTGATTGGAGACCAAGCCCCTGTCCAGAGTGTGGCGAACTACGAGAAGCAGCAAAATATCCGGTTTGCGAAAATAAAAACTGCCATGACTTTGGGCGTGGTGGTCCCGATAAAATTCAAAAGGAAAGAACCATGATCAATAAAGAACCTAAACAATATCTTTGGGTCAAAACAGATCGTGCTCCGATGTTTGTTACAGATCTAGTAGCACTATACAAGGATCGCGACTTTGATCCTGCTGAGGATAAGATTTACGAAATTGGTCCAGAAGTTAAACTGGAACTGAATGTCAAAGTAACACCTGCTAAACCGGTGTATCGTGAGAACGCCTCAGGCTATCGTGTACCTTTTGAAAATAGGGACTGACAATGGGAATCAACGTTCACGTGTATAGTTATTGGGGTGTTCGCACCGAGTGGAACAAAGAGTTCTACGATGCCTACGAGGCTGTAGAAGAAGCCAATATCGACACCTATGGTTACAACAAAGCGCCAGCAGACGCTCAAGTAGAAGTGCTCATGGACGGCATGGGTGGAGAATATATGGTGTTTGGCGTAGAACTATATGACTCGGGCGACGGACGTTGGGGCGAAATGGTTAACAGCAATGAAGTAGAAATTAACCAAACTATCCTTGATGATATGCGAGAAGCGTATATGACAAAATTCAAAAGACTGTATCCCAATCAATATGAATGGCTTGCTGCTAAACCGTGGCGGCTGGTGAACTTGGTACACTATTCATAAGGAAATATCTAATGCCACGTTATGTATACAAGCACAGCAATCTCTGGGTAGAAAACTCTAACATCCTTGACAGTGAAATTGAAGAATTGAAAAAATGGTTGCACAACAGTGAAATTGACCCCGATTTTGATCCGGACACTCATGTGTATCAAGACCCCGAAACTGGAGATGTGACTTTTAGTTTGGTTGAATTAAACAGCGGTCAGCTTTTTGCTGCTACACTGATAATGAGCAGCAGTGAGTTGTATTTTGACAATAAGCCAGTTCGATTTGACAAACCTCCTGTGACTCAGAAAGATCTCATGGAGGAAGAATGAGCCGATTCATTGAATATTACGAAGTAAAAACGCAGAACGGGTATGAATATTATTTTATGCCCGTTGATCCGGATGCTAAACACAAAGAGAACTTTGACAATAGAAGTCATAGAATTTGGAAGTTTGATACAAAGACAAATCGTATTCAAACCATAATGGATCGCAGCAAGGGTCTACCAGAACCAGATCGTGCTGAGTTTTTGAAGATACAACTAATGGCAAACTCTGTTCCTTATTCGGAATACTATCTAAGACTTGAAGAAGTGAGACAACAGCGTGAACAACGTAAGACCAAAAAATCCTCTACTGTGGATCAAGTACCGGATACTTGAATGGCGTTGGGATAGAGTTCTACGCAAGAGTGGCTACAGGCACTGGGAAAATTATTTCCGTGCCAATGACCCGGATTACTTCGTAGCGGGTCGCACCGTTCGAGATCAACTGCATGGATATCCACATGTTGCACTGGTACCACATTCAGTTCTTGAAACCACATTGAATCCTATGTTCGGACCTATTGAACACTGCAACCACATCATAGAATGGTGCAAGAAGAACTGTCGAGGCAAATTTCGTTTTCACTGGGAGCGTGTAATACAGGATCACGAGGGACAGTATCTGCCCAATGGTATCAGTGGCTATGACGAACTGTTCTTTGCGTTTAAAGACGAACGAGACTATATACTGTTTACATTGAGGTGGGGTTAAAATGGAATGGAAAAAGAACTATCTCGGAGACGAGATGCAGGGTTGGATTGAAGAAAAACGAGATTGGATTGTTAAGACATTTAACAAAGAAGATTATCGGTTTATATCAGACGGGTTCTTAATCAACGAATATTATGTAGAGTTTTTTGATCCTGCTCATCAAACATTATACAATATAAAATATCCGTAATGACTTACAGAGTTGAAATAAACCAGTGCCTTGAACAGTTTCATCGTGCTCACGAAACATTGATTAAAAATCTAGGCGGTTCACAGCATATTGCCAGTACAACACGAAGACAAGGACAAAGTCACTGGGACATATTGGAGAATAACTGGCGTAAACAGTATCGTGCTAATCCTATAGGAGAAAATGGTCATTGGCGGTATCTTGACTTTGAGAATGAAAAACACTATACTGCGTTTATCTTAAAGTGGAGTTGACATGAGCTGTTTTGTGGAAATAGATTGCAAGCAAAATGGATACCGCAGAGAACTGTGGTGTGGCTACTGGCGACAATTTATGAGATATGTTTTTGATACAAATCCTCCGTACGACTACAACGGCAGTAAAGTTCTATGGATAATACACGACAAGGAATTGAAAGAAACTATGACCACTATTTGGAGTTTGGAAGGCGAAGGTTACAGGACCAGTTATCAAAGCAAAATTCAAACTTTCTTTTGGGTAGACAGCGACTTTTATAAACAAAATCGTCGCGCCGTCCTTGAGTTTGCTGAACGACACAACTGCAAAGTGCCCAGTCGAGAATACGGATGGATCGAAATGCCCAATGACAGAGTGGAAACACTGTTTAGACTGCAATGGGCAGGAAAGTGCTACGGATGAAGTATCGTATCCCGGGTGTATATGATAGTGATTCTATCCACCCAACTATTAAAGCCTATGAAAAAGGCGTTGGCGGCGGACAACTTTATTTACTCGATTGGTTAAAACTTGAATCGGGATCTGATAAAGTTAGTGGGAACTTTGAAGACGGTTGGATCATAGAGTTTGACGACGAAGCAAAATACACTTGGTTCATATTAAAGTGGGGTTAATATGCTATTAAGAGAAGATTTTAAATACACAGTAAGTTTAAAGTGTCCTCACAATGGTAGAGATATAAGAGAATGGCTAAGCCAACGTAAAATACCATTTTTATATTCAACATATAAGGTATGCAACTTTAATCCTACAGTAGAATATCATTTTACAACTGAACAACATGCTGTGTTTTTTACACTGAAGTGGGAATAACGTGTTACTGGATCCAGAATATTTAGATCGTATCTATGCTGATTGGCGTATCAAAGACCGACAAAGTCACAATCCTGACTGGACACCAGGACATTGGGATTTACGTAAAACCTACCAGCGTGAATATAGAAACAGCCTAAATAATCAGCGTTTTGAAGTATGGTTATTCTTGCAGGGGTTTACTGTGATACAAAGAGACGGCTATCGTTATCTTAAATTCTCAGGCAACGAATCAAAACTAACATGGTTCCTGTTAAAACATGGTGTAAAATGAAGGTTAAACAGATTGGAAAATACTCAGTTGATATAGATGTTGATCACAGTGTCAACATCAACGACGAATTAGCTGATATGCTTGCAAAAGAGTTACAGAAAGAAATTGATCGAGAAATAACAGAAAGAACTCAAATGCAAATGCTGCAAAATCAAGGATGGACAAAGGTAACAGTAAAGAATTGCAGTGATATAACTGATGATTGGTGTAAGCAGTATATCAAACGTCGTTATAACTGTTTCGGACATTTCTGGTTTTTTGAGGATCAGCGTGATGCCAATTACTTTATCCTAAAGTGGGGTTCATCATGATCAAACATTGGCGACTGTTCGATGATATCACAGACACACAAATACGTCAACTTGACACAGCCGGAATTTCTGTTAGAATAGAAGATGGTACCAGTGAAATAGATTTCCCTCTTCACGGCAAGGTTCATTTTGTTAAGAGTAGAGACGTTTATATCTCAACCACAAACGACAAACAGGAAGCATTTTTATTTTTAATGTTTGACCCAAACAAAATTCAACAGGTAGGAACAGAATATGACAGAGAATACACATGGTGGCGAGGATAAAAGTCTCGCAGAAGCAATGAGAGAACGTGCCGATTTTCTTCGAGAGCATCAATCAAATTCTTTTTTAGAATACGGCTGGGGTGATAAGAACAGTGTGATTGCTGCATTGCTTGAAATGGCAGATGTAATTGATTCCTGGTCAGGAGAGTATTTGAGTAAAGAAGAAACATATATTGAAAATCAACGCAGACGCTGGGGATCAAGACATTGGACACAACCGGATACTCCGCCAATGACCATGGAAGAACGTGTGCAATATGCAAGACAGAGAAAGTTTGATCAGACCTTAAAATGACCTTATTTCGCCAGGAGTATCTGTTTGAGAAGTTGGTACAGCTGGTTTGGTTCCAGGAAAAGCTGATAAAATATATTTTATAAAACGACTTTGAGATAACTTTCCATTGGTGTCGTATTTTTCTAAACCTCTTCTAAGAAGTGTGCTTACATTCTGTGTGTTGCCAAGTCTTTTTAAATCATTTACAATTTGCTTATGTATTGACATATTGTATATTTTATCTATTCTATCAATGTCAACTCTTTCTGAAACTCTCATTGCTGTTATAAGTATATCCAAAATATCATTACTATGATAATCTTTAATTCCAAACTCTCTAAAAAATCTTTGTACGGGTGTTCCGACGTTTTTTCTTTTGCCCAGCATTTTATGCAACTTTTTAATGTATTGATTTTTATAAGAATCAGGATCACTGGCTATTTCCAAAGCACGAACAGCTCGACGAATTTGATTTATTACTTCATCTGTTTTCTTATGATACTCCGTACCACCGGGCGCTCGGATTTCTATATGTCCTCTTGTGGGCAGTTTGCTTAAATTCACTGCTGACATTTTAGGAGACAGTTTTCGAACAACGCTGTTTACAGTGTCAATGTTATCATAAAATGCTTCAAGACTGTTTGCTTCTAAATCGTCAATTATTCTCGGCAATTGATCTGAAGCATAGGTGTTAAATTGACGTTCAAATGCTGTTAATGCTCGATCTGCACGATAAACAATGAGAAATTTCAGCCAGTCAACCTGATTCCATTCGGCACCGCGCCAGGATCCTATGTTGATGTGCAATCCTGTTCCACTTTCTGTGAAAAGATTTTCGTCGCTGTTGATCATATCAAATACCGATTTTACTGATTCGATACCTTCGTCAATGTCCATTATGCCTGTTACAATTTCAGCATCAACTCCGGGCGTTCCGTCTTCTACCACTCGCCAATCCGGTTTTCTGATATCTTTTAACTGACTCTTAACATAGCTTATTTTTCCAGTATTTCCGCTTCGATTGCTGTTAAGCCAATCGTCAAACGCCCTCATCATTTCTTCATTTTCTGCATCACTCCAATCATTATCAGTAATGTCTTTTAGCTCTTCAGTGTCAGTGTCATAATACTGTAATACATCTTCTAGATCATTTATGTCTTCTTCTGTATCCACAATTTCTGTTTGATCCGCGTCGCCGTAGATATATCGTTCTTCGTCTATGTCATCATCATCTATGTCATCGATTGTAGGAGGCTTTTTGTTCAATCCTTCAGAATAAAACTGTATTGTGTTCAATGCACTTGTAGCGTTGGTTTCCAGTCTTTCACGCGGCATCTCTTGAAACAGTGCTTGCCATTGTTCGTCAGTTTGGTACTCACTGTAATTTTTAATGTCAGTGTATACAAAGCGTATTAGACTTTGCAGAGTCTCTTTGTCAGCAGATTCAATTGAATCCACATCAGGAAACTGTTTGGCAAAATCGTATATCTTTTTAACGACGTCTTCTTCAAACATATCTTTGACTCTGTCTTTGGCCCGTTGATGGTCCTGTTGCAGTTCTGATAGCAGATATTCTTTAATAGCATCAGGATCATCTACTGCTCCGTATCTTGGTTCAATATTATCTCTCACAGTTTCCAATCCGTTGTTGTATCTCATGAATTCATTGAACCAATCTTCAAAGTCAAAAGTGCTTTCGCCACTGTGCCATAAATCTGCAAATTCATCAAAAAGTTCTTCAATTGATTCTTCTTCATCTTCAAAATCATCGTCCGAGTCAAAGTCGCGGCTGTAATTGTCCTTTACAGCTACTTCAAATTCAAATCCAATGGTATAATCTTTTTTTGGATGGACAGCAAGATCTTTTGCTCCCATTCTAATACCTTCGATAACTTCTCTCAATAACATGAACTGTCCTCTGTTTGAAATATTTATGCATTTTGTAATTGACAACTAGTTTGTCCGAGTGTATAAATATACTTGCTAACGTTGAAACAATTCAACATCGCGTACAGTACCGCGGGGCAGTACCGCGCTGCTCCACCATAAGTGCTAGACCTAGTTCAGTCTACAGTCTGTGAAGTCAGACCACTTTTGATGGGGCAGAACTAGGATCGCCTGGCGTGTGAGAAAAGTGGAGTTACCGTGTTGACCTACGTTATTCGGTCAAATAAACTAACTGCAAACACAAACGCAGCGCCAGAAATGGCAATTGCAGCCTGATCAACAGATCATACGTCTACGTCAAGTAGATGCTGCTGGGTTTGATCCACCTCGAAACAGAACGGATCCGTGACGAACGCGAACGCGAAATAGTCGCACTAAAACAAATGCAAACGAAAATTTTGCACCTGAACTAACTGCTGACTTCGAGGAGTTTGCAGTAGCAGCCTAAGGGCAAGTTCGCGGTATGGGTTCCACCGGGCAACAGAACGGACCCACTTTATAAGGGATTGATATGAGCAACGAAACATACCTCAAACTACAAAAGATTACGCTGCCGCTTGCAGGTATCTTGTTGTTTGTTGGTACAGTTTTAATGGCCGTATCTCCGCAGACGGAAAAAAGGCAGAACGGTCAGGCATGCACATCTTGTGGATAGTGACAAGACTGGAAACGGTGAACCCATGGTGAATGCGCTCAAAGTAGGTCAGGAAAGCTCGGGCAGGCCCTCTGAGGTGCTGTACGGACTTCCCTTGTATTCGACGGACCCGACGGTTGCGATGGCAGAGGCCACGAAGGCATGGGAATACGTGTACCGATCCGCTGGCGGCAACATCGACCCGGTAACTGCGGCCGACCTGGCGAGACTGGCGGCCGTCATCAACGAGCTTGAGGCGCGCAGCATCGGGCGAAAGTAACGTCAACAGTCGCTGCCAGAACCGATAATGCTGAGCGTTGGTAACGAGGGCACAGTTGGTGCATTACCTCTAGCAATTGCAGCTTGATTGCTTTGGGCCCGGGAGAGCCTCGAAACAGAATCCCCCACTTACACATAAAGGACACACAATGAAATATATTATTCAACTTCTAAAAATTAACGCAATTAAAGACAAAAGTGAACATAGGGTTCATACAACTAAGTATGAAGATCTTTGTCAATGAATGAAAAAACATACCTCAAGCTACAAAGAATTACACTGCCTATTGCAGGAGTTTTATTGTTTGTGGGTACAGTTTTAATGTTCATATCTTAACAGACGGAAAAAAGGTCGAACATAGTTTGACTGGCTGAGTTTATGGTCTTGTATAGATATAATCGTTTCTATACCGGCGGACTACGAATAGTGGGATACAAAACGCACCACTCTGAAACTGTGAGATAATTTATCTCTTCCGCTACAATTTAACACATCTAAAAAAGTTGACTAACGCCCTTTATAAAGCTAAATTATACACAAAAGGATACGCTATGATCAAAAAACTATCACTGTTACTTAAATCAACAAAAAGCAAAGACATGAGTAAACATCGAGTTTATACCACAAGATATGAGGATCTATGTCAATGAATAAAGAAAATAAAGTACCGCAGGAAGAGCATGAATTTGCGGGTTGGGGAAGTTAATGAGAAAACCAGAAGATTTTTCAGATAGAGTTGCATACAGTTTTACAGTATTTTTCAGATGGTTTGCTGATACATTTTTTGCTAAACGTTACGGTCACAGAGCAGTTGTATTGGAAACTGTTGCCGGTGTCCCTGGTATGGTAGCAGGCATGTGGCAACATCTACGCAGTTTACGCAATATGCAACCAGATGATAGAGGTTGGATCAAAACACTGTTGGACGAAGCAGAAAATGAACGTATGCATCTTATGATTTTTATTGAAATAGCAAAACCTAACTTGTTAGAAAGAGCTTTAGTATTGTTTGCACAACTGGTTTTTTGGCATTTTTATTTCGTATTGTATGTATTTTTTCCTCGATGCGCTCACAGAATGATCGGTTATTTTGAAAATCAAGCTGTAATAAGCTACACACAATACCTTGAAGAAATCGATGCAGGACGAGTAGAAAACATACCTGCTCCTCGAATTGCAATCGATTATTATAAGTTGGCTCCTACAGCAACTCTAAGAGATGTAGTTATTGCTGTAAGGGAAGATGAGCAAGGACACGCAGATGTAAATCACGGGATGGCAGATGAGTTACAATAAAGATTTTGAATTAAATATCGACGACATTGAACTAATTGAACATGCACTTGGAAAACAACTATCACGATTGAGTGAAAATCGTCTAACGTTGGTACAAAGCACAATTAAACCAGAACACGAAATCTCAAGCGTTCAAGAAATAGACGAAAAAATAAAGCAGATAAATGATCTGCTTGGTCGTTTGCACAATCAAAAAAACTTAGTATAGCAATCACGGACATTATAAACAAATGAACTGGGTAGAAATAGACAAAATTCTCTACGGCATAATAGAACGACAAGACACTGAACAGGGTGTTATAGAAGAAGCACGTAAGCAGTTCAAATGGACACAAAGTCAGGCTGAAGTGGCAGTAAAACCGTTGCTCAAACGCTACAGATTATTGGAACCTGTTGCAAAAAAGCCTAAAACACGTTCAAAAAGAATGACAAAATCCAAGAAGTAATTATAATTACACTTGTTAACAAAAAGAAGGAAATTAACATGAAAAATACTCTAATGGCAACAGTTGCCGCATTGTTTGTTGCTGGTTCAGCAACCGCAGCAGAACTTGGCGGATCAATTGGTGTTGAAGTTACCGAAAACGCAGCTGGGGATTATGTAGCAGAAACTACACTTGGAATTGGTGCAAGCACTGAAACTAGTGTAGGTCTTGCGTTCGGTGGCTTTGTTTTTGAATCAGTTGACGGTGATGATCTAACTGTAGACGAATGGCAACTTGGACTTAACTTTGGACAAGTTAGTGCGTCAATCGGTGAACAAGACGACATCTTTGTCGAAGGCACATTTGAAATTGTAGGCGAAGACACACTTGCACTACCTGAAGACGACGAAGTTGAATCAGTTATCGTTCAGTGGGGCAGTGTTTCAGGCTTTGTTGGTTTCGAAGATATCACAACCGACATCGGCGAAATTCGCAACGTACAGCTTGCATATAGCAATGATGTAGGTGCATTTGACTATCATGCCGCAGTTGATTATAACGACAACACTGAAGAAACTACTGTTGGTTTTGCAGGCAGCTATGATGTAACTGCTGACGTTTCAGTTGGCGGTGTAGCAACATATGCATTTGATGCAGAAGTGTTTGGTTACGAAGCAACAGCAGGCTATAAGTTTGCAACAGTATTTGTAAACGGATCAGATGACGATGCATTTGAAAATGTGGGCGGCAGAGTCAACTATGACTTTGACAACCTCAATGTATATGCTGAAGCATCATACAATATCGATGACGAAGATACCACTATTGGAATGGGTGTTGCACTCAACTTCTAACTGTTAGAAAACAAAATGGCAACAAGGGGCGAGGAAACTCGCCCCTTGATTCTTGACAGCACTGTGTAAACATAGTATAACTAAGCATCAACAGCAGAAAAGGATTATACAATGGCAAAAGGCAAAGGTGGAAAAAGCAAAGGCTTTATTTCTCAAGGCATTCATTCAAACGTAAGCAAAAGTGTTCGCCAAGCAATGCGAGCAGATTACTTGGCCAGCGGCAAACGAGTAATCAATCAGCGCCGTGCGTTTGATGCAGGCAAAAATGTTATGGTTACTATTCCTAACCCTAATCCAAATGAAACCAACAAGCGTTTCATCCGTGTGAATGCTCGCAATGTTTGGCGCTCAAACAAGTGGCAACCCAAGTAATCAGTATCTTCAAGCATAGTGTTTTACTCCTCTTAAAAGGGTCCGCAAGGGCCCTTTTTTGTTCTTCATATAAATAAATTTAGGGCATTTTATGAGGGAGAACAAAAAATGTATGAATATAGAGCAACTGTGATAAATGTTGTTGACGGCGACACCGTGGATGTAGATATTGATCTTGGATTCGGAATAATTCTCAAAGACGAACGTGTTCGTATTATGGGCATTGATACTCCAGAATCTCGAACCAGTGATAGAGTTGAAAAACTTTTTGGCAAGTTGGCAAGTGAAAGAGTAAAACAATTACTGAGCAATGATGTAATTCTTAGAACTGAAATTAACAAAGACGGCGAGGATATGAAAGGTAAATTTGGACGCATATTAGGCGATTTTGTTATAGGAGATAGTATGTTAACAGATATTTTAGTCGAAGAAGGTTATGCAGTTAAATATTATGGTCAGAACAAAGCAGATATAGAAGTTGCACATATGGCTAACAGAAACCGATTGTTGTATGAAGGTGTTGTAACTTCTGAACAAATACATGATGCAGAAGAAAGAACTAGATTAGGCAAATAATGGGATTTAATACAAAACCGTCAACTATCAGAGAAATACAGAGTTGGATACACAAAACAACAACTCAGATTAAACATCAAATGAGGAGAACAGAACCAGGTACTGATGAATATCAGTACCTGGTCGAAAGATTAGATTATTGTAATAAACACAGTGCACAATTAGAATCAATGATAGGAAAAACTTTACCGCCAAAAAGAGATCGCAGCAACGAAAAAAATTTACCTCCTGGAAAGAAAACAAGAAGGCATTGACAAATTGCAATACTCCTGTTATGTTTACTGTAATGAACAACAGGAGTTTTAAAAATGTCCGGAATGAGTCTTGTAAGAGGCTTGACTACAACCAGCACACGTAAACGTAAAACCAAGAAAAAAACTGCTAGGCAAATTCAAGCTGAAAAAGATCATGCACAGTTTCTTGAAAAAATGGGCGTAGGAAAAACCAAACTGCCTACCAATGCCAAGGGCGAAAGAACAGGCATTTATGATATTCCTGACTATTCAACTGAACGTGTCACCAGTGACCGTATTCCTGCACACGGTCCTGCAAAAGATCACAATCACTATACTGGCGACGAAATCATGGGCATTGCATTGAACCATAAAAGCAATTACGAACCAGTTCGCCGAGATAATAAAAAAGCTGCTGTAGATAGTGCACAAATGCGTAGAAACTGAAGATTATCATGGATAAAATCAATTTAATCACACCACCAGATGTTTTGCATAATCAGTCCATTGACATACTGCTAATCAGACCTACAACTGAAATAAAAGAACATATTCAAAATATACTCAGTCAAGTAGATAAACCTTTTAATATCTATTTGTATGATCCTCGCACAGAGGAAGAAATTGATATTGCTTGGTTATTAGCAGTTGCAAGAATGTCAGAATACACTATAATAAGTGTTGATAATCTAGTATCATTTGAAAGAAATTTTTCCAGTTATGTTATAAGTTTACCTAAAGTTTATTACTTGACAAATGATAACGTCACCCCGTATAATAAGATTAGCACAAACAGAATTTACAGTCTTGATTGGCTGTACGACACTTTAATAAAAGAGGAATAAATGTCACAAAAAAAGAATCAATCTGCTTTACAAGGTTCTCGAGTTGAAGTATACAACAATGACTTTTCAAAAGCTTACAGACGTTTTAAGAAAAAAATAGCCGAAGATGGTATCCTACAGGATTTACGCAAAAAAGAATATCATCAAACCAAAGGCGAAAAGCGTAGACTTGCTAAACAGGCTGCTATCAGGCGTTACAAAAAACAAAGACTTAAAGATCAAAATAATTGGTAATTTTAGAATTTATCCATTGTAAAGACTATTTTTTTAATGCAAGTTTTTTTCAATGGTAAATAAAAAGTGAACGCCATATGGGTTCACATTCGATCTTGCTTAATAAAGGAGAAACGAAATGACAAGATTAACTACTATGGATTTACCTAACCTTCATCGTGCCACTGTTGGCTTTGATCAGATGTTCCGTGATATGGATCGCATGTTTGAGAACAGCAAGGGCAACGGTTATCCTCCGTATAATGTGGTGGAAATCAGTGAGGACGAATGGATGATTTCAGTTGCTGTTGCAGGTTTTGACATGGAGAATCTGGATATCACACTGGATAAAAATATCCTAACCGTAGAAGGCATTGTGCCAAAAGACAATCAAGAAGTAAAGAAATATCTACACAAAGGAATTGGCAGTCGCAATTTCCGTAGACAGTTTACACTTGCTGATCACATCGAGGTTGAAAACGCCACACTGGAACTTGGCATGCTTAATATTCATCTAAAGCGTAACGTTCCAGAAGAAATGCAACCTAAAAAGATTGCAATTAATTCACCTGATCTAATTGAATAATACTTAATCTTGGGGGAGGTAAACTCCCCCAAGATTCTATATAGGAGAAACAATGAGCACAGCAACAGAAATTGTGTTAGATGAAAAAATTACAGTCACTGAAAAAGAACCCAGTAAATACAAAATAATTTTTTTAAATGACGACACAACTCCTATGGAGTTTGTGATTGAATTGTTGATTGGCATATACAACTATACCGAAGAAAATGCTATAAAAATAACCGAAAAAATTCATAACGAAGGCAGTGGAATAGTAGGAATATACTCTCACGAAGTTGCAGAGCAGAAATCAATAGAAACACTGGATTTAGTAAAAAGAAACGGTTTTCAGCTACAAGTAAAACTAGAAGAAGAATGAATAACCTTAAAAATCTTACATGGGATAACCATCAAAAAGCAGAACGAACCAAACATGCTCGCAAACTGTTAAAAGGCATGACCCCAAAAGACTACCACAGATATATCTACAATCAGTATGTTCAATATGCTGCACTGGAAACACAAGCTCGTAACTGGGGTGTATTAGTTGGTATAGAAAATATATGCAGAGCACCTGCTATCAAAGATGATTTACAAGAACTAGAAAAATTACACAATATTAACCGATATCCGGAATTGTTATGTCCTGTAGTAAATGAATATGTAGATCATGTGATGCAATTAAACAATTATCAAGATATCTTAGCACATATCTATGTTAGGCACTTTGGCGATATGTACGGAGGACAAATGATTCGCAAACGTAATCCTGGTTCAGGCAAAATGTACGATTTTGAAAATGTGGAAGAATTAAAAGACACTGTTAGAAATCGTCTGAGTGATGATATGGCTAATGAGGCAAATCGCTGTTTTGAATTTGCCATGCAGTTGTTTGAGGAATTAGAGTATGAGTAAAGTTTGGGATACTCTAGTAGAAATACAATGGCATTTAGTAGAATGTTTTTCTGATACAGGAACCGAAGTTCAAGAGCCAGGCATGGATCGTTTTAACCAACCTGCCTGGGTGAATCGTGTATGGACAAGCAAAGATTATCGCAGGGCTCATATCGACGTTGTCGATGCCAGAAATACAAAAGGTCTGTGGATGATGCATTGTTGTATATTCCCGCAATTGCATAACAGTGCTCCGATATTTGGTTTAGATGTAATCGCTGGCGAGAAAAAAATCACAGGATTCTTTCATGATTATAGTCGAACTGTTTTAGAGAATCATCCAATGATAGAAGCATTTGGGGATGTGGTTTCTACTCTTGAGTGGAGGAAAGAACGTGAACTGCCTGATTGGGCACAAGCTATTTTTTCTCCGCATATGGTAGCAGCAGGCAATGTAAGTAAACCTGACGAGCTTTCTCAAATAACAGATCTTAGCTTACAAAGCGTAAATGCCTATCTTGATGACATAAAGTTATTTAACAATAAAGCAAACGAACAAGAAGTAAAATCTGCACAAAATCGATATGCATATTATCAAAAGCAAAATCCGCATACTCCGAGAACAATGACTGCTCTTGGATTGGATGACGAAGATGTGCGCGTTTTTATAGAAGACTGTTTGTTTCCAAACATAGATTAAAAATTAAAACACCAGACAATAAATTGTGCCTTATACTTAAATACTAATGAGAGGGCACAATTATGAAAAACACAAGTCTAATTGCTATCATTTTTCTGATGACTGCTACACCAGCTTTGTCTTCAGATTTAGTACATGAATTTAAAAATCCCAGCTTTAGTGGACAAGGTTGGAGTCAGCATGTTCTCAGTTTAGAACAATTGGAATTCAACCGTCGTCAAGACATACAAGACGAAATAGAAGCAGAACAAGCTCGTATTGAAAGAGAGTTGGAAAATTCTACTCTCAGTAAATTCATACGTAATGTAGAATCAAGAATTTATGCAACACTTTCAAAGCAAATGGTTGACAATATGTTTGCAGCCTGTGAAGATCCTACAGGTGCTGCCTGTCCTACTTCTGGAACTACTGAAATCGAAGGCAGTGAAATCAGCTGGAGCAAAGACGTTGTTACTGGCGAAATTACACTTGAAGTTGTAGAGTCAGACGGTTCAAGAACTACAATCTCGATACCAGGTGCAGGGGAGTTTTCATTCTAATGCGTTGGTTAGCAATCATAGGAATTTTGTTTTTAGCAGGTTGCAGTGCTATAGTAGAACAATCCAGCGAAATATTGAGCGAACCAAGAGTTCAGCATGGACCTATGGCTACAGAGTTAGAAAAGCTGCCACTGTTAGACGGGCCTGTAATGACTGTTGGTGTTTATTCGTTTACAGACAAAACTGGTCAGAGAAAACCAAATGACAGAGTAGCAAATCTAAGTTCTGCTGTAACACAGGGTGCAGAAAGCTGGGTAATTGATGCATTGCTTTGTGCAGGTAACGGCGCTTGGTTTGAAGTAGTAGAACGTGCAGGATTGGACAATTTAATAAAAGAAAGACAGTTGATTCGCAGCACAAGAGAAAACTATTTAGAAGATCCAGAACAGCTACAACCAATGAGGTTTGCTGGTTTGATTCTTGAAGGCGGCATTGTTGGTTATGATTCAAATGTAGCAACAGGCGGCGCAGGCGCGAGGTATTTAGGAATAGGTGCAACAACAGAATATAGAGTAGACACAGTTACAGTAGCTATGCGTATTGTAAGTGTCGAGACTGGAAGAGTTTTAGTCAGTGTTGCAACAGAAAAAACCATAGCAAGTTACAGAAGTGGAACTAACTTTTTTAAATTTTTAGATATGGGGACGCAGGCTTTAGAAACAGAATCAGGATTTTCAGTAAACGAACCTGTTAACTATGCCGTGAGGGCAGCAATAGAAGCAGGAATTATTGAAATGGTATACAAAGGAGAACAAGAGGATCTCTGGAGTTTCAAACAGTGAGG
>Ga0102930_1000163_pt1 | contig 21692 bp, 11 predicted proteins | sample SalPon1_B_H2O_MG_FD_84514 | JGI IMG/M metagenome (GOLD analysis project Ga0102930, IMG submission 84514) | Salt pond water microbial communities from South San Francisco under conditions of wetland restoration - Salt Pond MetaG R1_B_H2O_MG | ecosystem: Environmental > Aquatic > Non-marine Saline... | reverse complement strand
CCAGAGGTTAAAACTGCAATTTTGTTCATCGTTTTATTCATTTAAATTCAAATATATTTTAAAAATAATCCTCTCACTAATTTATTTTTCGACTAAAACGATTTCGACTAGTAAACATTACTAGGTTTTTATGAAAATTGCCAAAAAATCATCTAACTATCAAAATTTTATATTCCCAAGGCTCAAAATTATGAATCTGATCAATTTTTAATTCAATTTTTTCAGAAGTCATATAATCTTCAAAATTACCTGAAGCAGAAACTTGAAATTCCTGATAGTCATCTGTAAAATTAGCAATATAAATTAAAGACTCTTTATTTTTAAATCTTTCAAAGGCAATAATATCTTTATCATTTGAAGTTGAAAGGCGTTTATATTCAGCGGCTGTTTTAGCTCCATGTAAAGCTAAATTTTCATTTTTAAGATTACCTAGTTTAACATGAATATCCCAAAATTCACCTTTAGTTTTAGGAATACTGTCGTTTTCAAAAAACTTAAGGCGTTTATCCATACCATATTCTTGACCACTGTAGATTAATGGCATACCAGGCAAGGCATAAGTAAATGCTAGCATGGTTTCAGAAGCCTTACCCATACGTTCTTTCACAGTTCCATTCCAAGAATTTTCATCATGGTTGGTGATAAAATTCATTAAATAATCATCTTTCTGATATGTCGTATCAATTTTAATCATGTAGTTGTCCCAATCTTCAACAGACATTTTACCCTTAGCAATTTCATTCATAATATGATGGCCTTCCCAATTATAACCCATATCAAATGCTTCATAAAACAAGTCTTTGTCTTCACTTTCTGCCAGCATAAAAAGAGGCTTTTCACTTTTTAACTTGGGTACTACATAATTCCAGAACTCTGTACTTACATTTCCTGCAACATCACAACGGAAACCATCAATATTTTTTTCTTTCACCCAATAGACCATTTCTTCTTTCATAGCATACCAAAGCGAATCATTATCATAATTAAGGTGGGCAACATCTGTCCAACCCCAAGACTCACCAGTATCTGGATTAATAGGATCTGTAACGTTTCCATCTTTATCCTTTTGGTAGTATTCTGGATGCTCTTCAATCCATTTATGATCCCAGCCTGTGTGATTTGCAACCCAATCCATAATAACATAGACTCCATTTTCATGAGCCGTTTCTACTAACTCATCAAAATCTTCCATTGTTCCAAATTCGGGATTGATAGCTGTATAATCTGAAATAGCATAATAACTACCTAAATACTTTTCCTTTTCTTCTGGATCTTCTATATCCTCGATAGATAAATCTGGGGTTGCTTTTCTGTTTTTCATAGAGATTGGATACACAGGCATCAGCCAAATAACTTTCACACCTAGTTTTTTTAATTCAGGAATGTCTTTAGTGAATTCTGAAAAAGTCCCCTCTGGAGAATACTGCCGGATATTCGCCTCATAAATTACAGAAGATTCCAAAACTTCATTGGATATTGGCTCTAATCCTTTAGCATCTTCCTGGTCTTGTTGGTCTGACCTCTGCTTACAGCTTACAAATAGTAGAGATAAGCAAAATAAAAGGCTTAAAAATTTAATATGTCTCATAATATTCTCGATTTATTTTAATAATATTTTTTTAATGCTGCGCCTCCGTCAAGCAAAGGAAATTTTAAATGTAGATAAACTAATCATCAGATCTAAACATGCTAAATCCCTGTTGTAATTGAAGTTCTTTTCCCCAATTAAAACTAGTATTTTGTAATACGCTTTGGAATTGTTTTCCATCGAAATTCAATTCATCAAATCTGGATAAATCTATTTTCATTGATTTTTCATTCGTGTTGAGGAAAGAAACGACCGTTTCTTCATCGTGAATTCTAAATACAGTATAAATTCCATCAAAAGGGGCAAAATGAACCATATTTCCATTCAAAATAGCGTCTGAAGTTTTTCTAAAATTCAATAAAGTTTTCAAAAACTCCTGAAATTCTTTTTGTTTTTCAGGCAAATTTTCACCTGTAAATGCATTTACCTTATCATCATCCCAGCCACCTGGAAAATCAGTTCTTATCAAACCGTGATCTCCAGGTTGTTCTGAATTTTCCATTAAGATTTCTGTCCCGTAATAAATTTGAGGTGTTCTTGGTAAAGTCAGCATAAGTCCTAAAGTCATTTTAGTATTATCAATATCTTCTTTTAACTGCGTGAAAATTCTGTCCATATCATGATTATCAGGAAAAATCATTACATCCCTTGGTCTTGGATAGTAAAAATCATTGGCTAAACCTTCGTAAATTTTTGTAAGTCCATTTCCCCAAACCTCGTTACCTTCATTTAGAGCCTGTACTATTTTCATCTGCATAGGAAAATCCATGACTGAGCGCAAATTGGATTCATAAGCATCGCTATTGTTCTGTCCTTGTTGCCAATACCCTACCAACAACTGATCTGTGGTCCACTCCTCACCTACGATATTAAAATTTGGATATTCTTCCATGATGGCAGCAGCCCAATCGGACATAAATTCTTTATCAGGATACGGATAAGTATCCTGCCGAATACCATGTAATTGTAATGTTTCAACCCACCAAATGCTGTTCTGGATGATATAGTTAGCTAAAAAAGTATTCCCTTGATTCAAATCTGGCATCGTAGGCACGAACCAGCCGTCGTGCATAATTTTTGTATCGAATGTTGAAGCATAAGGATCCTGATTGACAGATCTCTTGTGGTTTGAAGTAGGAATCTCTTCTTCAGTTTCGTATTCACTTTGAAAATTCAGCCAGTCTGAAAATGGTAAATCTTCCATCCACCAATGTCCACTTCCGCAGTGATTGGCCACCATATCCATTATCAAACCTAGACCTTTTTGTGATGCTTTTAGAGATAGTTCTTTGTATGTGTCCAAATCTCCAAATCTAGGATCCACTTCATAGAAATCAGTAATCGCGTATCCATGATAAGATGATGATTTCATATCGTTGGTTAATAAAGGACTGGACCAAATGCTGGTGAATCCCATATCAGCAATATAATCCAAATGGTCTATGATACCGTGAATATCTCCGCCATGCCTACCGTAATTATTCTCACGGTCAACTTTAGTTTCTCGAAGATTTTTTACACTATCATTTTTGGGATTTCCATTAGCAAAACGGTCTGGTGTGATTAAGTAGACCACATCTTCATGATTGAAACCTACATAATCTTCAGCTGATTTTCCTCTAGATTTTAAAGAAAAGTCAAAACTTAGATTTTTTGCTCCTTTTTTATTGAATTTAATTTCGAAAGTTCCTGGTTTAGCTTCTTCTGAAATACCTAAGTCAATAAATAAGTAATTAGGACTGTCGGCTTTATGAATTTTAGTAATCTCAACCCCTTTATATTTTAATTCTGGCTGATAGGTTGAAATGTCTTCAGCATGAACCATGAGCTGTATAACATTCATATGCATACCCAACCACCAGTTGGGTGGCTCAACTCTAAGCTCCTGTGCGTTTAGGTCAGCTAAAGACAAATTCAAAATAAAAATACAGCCAAGTGCTAATTTCAGTGAAGATAACCGTGATTAAGTTTCATATCTGATTTTATTTTTCAACAATACTAATCGCAAAACCACCACCTGCGGCAGAATGGAGTTTCAAAGAGGATCTGCTGGTTACTTTCTTTGTTGAGATTTTATAAGCCTGGGGATTGGTTTTGTAGTGAGCGTCTTTAGCATCAGCATAAATCGTGGCTTGGTAAGTTTTGCCTTTTTCCAAGAAGTCGAGATCTAGTTTGGTCTTTCTAGGGATAGTACCATTCACATTTCCAACAAACCAGCTAGAAGAATCTTTAGCCTTTCTAGCTACTGTAATGTATTCGCCTGGCTCTGCTTCTAGGTAGTGGCTTTCATCCCAATCTATCGCAACATCTTTTATAAATTGAAAGGCATCCATAAAACGCTCGTAATTTTCAGGTAAATCGGCTGCCATTTGTAATGGGCTGTACATGGTAACATACAAGGCTAACTGATTGGCAATTGTGGAATTGACATGAGAATTATTACCTGGATTTAACTTACTGATATCCATTTCAAAAATTCCTGGCGTATAATCCATAGGTCCACCTATCAGCCTAGTAAATGGGAGAATAGTCACGTGGTTTGGTTTTGAACCACCAAATGCTTGAAACTCTGTACCCCTCGCTGATTCATTACCAATTAAATTTGGGTAGGTTCTTCGCAGTCCTGTTGGTCTAACGGCTTCATGCGCATTAACCATTATTTTATAATCTGCAGCTTTCTTAACGGCGTATAAATAATGATTAATTGCCCACTGTCCGTAGTGATATTCACCTCGAGGTATTATGTCTCCAACGTAACCGCTTTTTACAGAGGTATAACCGTATTTATTCATAAACTGATAAGCTGTATCCAAGTGTCGCTCATAATTTCTAATCGCTCCAGAAGTTTCATGATGCATCATCATCTCTATATTTTTTGAAGCCGCATAATCTTGAATCGCCTCCACATCAAAGTCTGGGTACGGAGTTACAAAATCAAACACATAATCTTTGGAGTTTCCAAACCAATCTTCCCAACCTTCATTCCACCCTTCTACTAATAAGGCATCAAAACCATGTTTTGAAGCAAAATCAATATAATTTTTTACATGTTCAGTATTAGCTGCATGTTTTCCGTTAGGTGTAGTTTTAGAATAATCGGTTTCTCCAAGCTTCACTGATGGCAGCTCATCTGTATAATTCCAACTGCTTTTACCAGTAATCATTTCCCACCAAACCCCCATGTATTTCACAGGTTTTATCCAGGACGTGTCTTCTAATTTATTAGGCTCATTCAAATTCAAATTCATATTGGAAGCCAAAATATCAGTAGCATCATCACTCACCATTACTGTTCGCCAAGGCGAAACGGATGGCGCTTGCAAATAACCTTTGTTGCCTATGGCATCTGGTGTTAACCAGGATTTGAAAGTCAGGGTAGATTCATCCAGATTCAAATTCATCAATGAATACTCTTTCAATGCGGCTTCGTGCAAATTGATATACAAGCCTTCATCAGTTTTCATCATTAAAGAGGTTTGAACACCTGTTTTAGCAAATTGCTCTTGAGAAGCATTGCCCGTTAGAGCATCATCAAATAATCCGCTTATTTCTGAAAGTTTTGAGGTCGTATAATCATATTCCTGAGAATCATAATCACCTGGAATCCAAAACGCTGTGTGATCTCCCGTCATAGCAAATTCGGTATGTTCTTCTTTGATGACAAAATACACTAAATTATCTTGTTGCGGAAACTCGTATCTAAAGCCAAGACCTTCATTAAAAAGTCTAAAACGAATGATTATGTGTCTGTCTTTCTCAGGCTGTTGTAAAGTGATAGCCATTTCCTCAAAATGGTTTCTTATTTCAGATTGTTCTCCCCAGACTGGCGACCAGGTTTCATCAAAGCTTGCATATACATTTTCCTTAACTTCAAAACCGTTTAATAATGAAGTTTCATCATCCACTAGTTCTAATCCTAGCTTACTTTCTGCTATCACTTCTTCTCCTTTATAATTCAAAGTATACACTGGTGTTCCATCACTTTTAAGCTCAAAATTGAGTTCGAGTTCATAATTTGGTGATGTTAATTTTTGACCATAAGAATTTACAGTCAGCACTAATAGCCCAAAAAGAGCTAGTATATTTTTCATAATCTTTGTTTTTAATTGACTTTAATAGATTTTCCTTCGACAACAATATGGAGTTCACCTCCATTTTCTAAAGAAAATTTAGTATTACTGTGATCGATTTCTACCTTTAAGATTTTATTTCTGAAGTTGACTTTAAAGGAATATGACCTCCATTCCTTTGGTATTTTTGGGGAAAAATGCAACTGATCGTTTTTGACTCGCATTCCTCCAAAGCCTTCCACAATACTCATCCACGTACCAGCCATACTAGTAATGTGGCAACCTTCTTTCACTTCCTTATTGTAATCATCCAGATCCAGACGAGATGTTCTTAGGTAAAAGTCATAAGCCTGATCCATACGGTCTAACAATGCTGCCTGTATACTATGCACACATGGCGAAAGTGATGATTCATGTACTGTAAACGGCTCATAAAAATCAAAATGCTTTTGTATTTCCTCTTTATTGAAATGATGCTCAAAAAAATAGAACCCCTGTAAGGTATCGGCTTGTTTGATATAAGGCGAGCGCAAGATCCTGTCCCATGACCAATGCTGATTGATGGGGCGAAGAGTTTGATCCAAATCATCCACTTTTATCATTTCTTTATTCAAGAATCCATCTTGCTGTAGATAAACGCCGTAGTCTTCAGAATAGGGAAAATAAAGGTTTTCAGCAACATTAACCATTTTATCAATCTCGGTATTGGAAAGTTTTGTTTTTTTAATAATTCGCGTATAATCATCAGCGAATTCTTTCTTAACCTTATTCAGATTTTCTAAAGCATAATCTATACACCACTTGGCTATATAATTGGTATACCAGTTATTATTGATGTTATTTTCATATTCATTGGGACCCGTTACTCCCAGGATAACGTGCTTGTTCTTTTGCTTAGAAAATGTAGCGCGTTGCTGCCAGAATCTTGCAATGGCAATTAAAACTTCCAGCCCCATTTCAGGAATGTAAGAGTAATCTCCTGTGTAGCGATGATAATTAAAAATAGCATAAGCTATTGCTCCATTTCTATGAATTTCTTGAAAAGTAATTTCCCATTCGTTATGGGATTCTTCCCCATTCATAGTGACCATTGGATATAAAGCTGCTCCACCTGTAAATCCAAGTTTCTCGGCGTTTTCAATCGCTTTTTCTAAATGATTGTAACGGTATTTTAGAAGATTGCGCGCTACCTGTTGATCTTTTGTTGCCATATAAAAAGGAATACAGTAGGCTTCGGTATCCCAGTAGGTGCTCCCACCATATTTTTCACCTGTAAATCCTTTTGGACCAATATTAAGTCGGTGGTCTGTTCCTGTATAGGTTTGGTTGAGTTGAAATATATTAAATCGAATCCCTTGCTGGGCTTTTACATCTCCATCAATAGAAATGTCACTCATCTTCCAAATTTTATCCCAAGCTTCTTTTTGAGTATTCAAAAGGCTTTCAAATCCTGCTGAAGTCGCTTTTTCTAAGACCGATTTGGCAGCAGAAATCAATTCAGATTTATCATGGTTTAAAGAAGTAGTGTATCCGGCATATTTCTGAAGGCTTAGCGTATTTCCTTTAGCCACATGTTCTTCATAAGAAATAGAGACTTCCATCTCCTTTTCCTGTGGCAGACCTTTGTTTTCAGATTTTTTTCCATTCAGAAATAAAAAAGACTCCATAAAAGTACATACATGATAGAAGGTTTTGAGGGTATGGCTTTCTATAAAGCCCTGCTTTGCATCTACTTCTTTATTTGTCGTGTTCCAAAACTGATCATCCCAATTGGTATCTTGATTGGTAATTCCAGAATCTAAATAAGGTATAAGCGTGATTTTAGCATCAGAGTTGATAGGTGTTACATGATAATCGATAACACCTAACTCTTCATGTTCAAGGCTTAAGAATCGCTTCACATCAACGTTTATGACAATGCCATTTTGAAGTGTAGCTTCAAAACTTCTCCGCAGCCAACCTTCTTTCATATTGAGCTCACGCTTAAAATTTTCTATTTTTTTACAGCTGAATAAATCTAATATTTCATCATTAATGATAACATTTATCCCTATCCAGCTAGGTGCGTTCAATACTTTTGCAAAATACTCTGGATAGCCATTTTTCCACCACCCTACTCTTGTTTTATCTGGATAATAAACTCCACCAATATAACTTCCCTGGAAGCTTGGTCCAGAGTAAGTCTCTTCAAAATTTGCTCGTTGCCCCATAGAACCATTTCCGATACTGAATAAACTTTCTGAAGATTGAACGCGATCTACATCAAATCCATCTTCTATGATTGACCATTCATTTGGTGTGATATAATCTTGATTCATAATACTTTACTTTAAACTAGATGTTTTAAAATTAATCAAGGTTTCAATGGTGTTTTTATTCATTTCTGTAAAATTTTTAAAATTAAAATCAGCATCTTTAAGAACAGTAGTATCTCCAATACCTACGCTCGTCATATTTGCAGTGTTTGCTGCTAAAATACCAGCTTTAGAATCTTCAAAAACTATGGCTTTTTCTGGTTCAATATCCAGAAGTCTACAACCTTTCAGGAATACTTCAGGATCTGGTTTAGCTTTAGTTACCTCATTACCATCTACAATTTCTTCAAAGAAGTTTAACAAACCTATTTTAGATAATATGGTCCTGGCGTTTTTACTTGCAGAACCTATTGCTGTTGGATAATTATTTGATTTTATGTAGTTGAGAATTTCTATAACACCAGGTAAAATATCGTCTTCTGTCATTTTCTCAACATAAGCCAGGTATTCTTCATTCTTCTCAGCCATAAGCCTATTGAATTCCTCTTCAGAAATAGTTTTATCTCCCCATTCTAGAATTTTTTGAAGCGATTTTACTCTAGAAACTCCTTTTAAGTGTTCGTTTTCTTCTTCAGAAAAAGAGATATCTAAAGACTCAGCCAAGTTTTTCCAGGCCAAAAAGTGATATTTTGCAGTGTCGACAATAACACCGTCAAGATCGAATATAAATGCTTTAGTCATTGTTTTGTTTTATGTCTAGTCTTGTATTTGTTTTTACTTTAAGAGTGAAGAGTCCTGCTGCAATCATAGAAAAACCACCTATGATTAAAGCGTAAACTGGTTGATTATCAAATAAATTGGAAACGATAAACCCTAGAATTGTAGAAGCTACAATTTGAGGAATTACTATAAAAAAATTAAAAACACCCATATAATATCCCATTTTTGAGGATGGTAAAGAGCCTGAAAGCATCGCATAGGGTATAGAGAGAATAGATGCCCAGGCAATTCCAACTCCTACCATACTAAGAATAAGACCAACTTTAGTAGTAACAAAATAAATAGAAATTAAACCTAATCCTCCAAGTATTAATGCGAGCATGTGTGTAAACTTGTTGCTGGTTCGCTTTGCTAATGCCGGCAGTGCAAAAGCTACTATAGCAGCAACACCATTGTAAACTGTAAACATGACTGTTACCCAGTCTGCCGAATCATTATAAAGCTTGGAAGTTGTGTCTCTTGTATCAAACACATGACCTGTAACTGCTTGGGTAGTATAAATCCACATAGAAAATAAAGCAAACCAAGAAAAGAACTGAACCCAGGCGAGCTGCTTCATGGTTTTGGGCATGTTCAAGAGGTCTGACACGATTATAGTAAACCCATTTGTGATTTGTTTTTTTCTTAATTCAGATACAATTAAAAATAAAACACCAACAAAAACAAGACCTATAAACAATATGTATAGTTCTTTAGTTAAACTGTTGGCAAAAATCAAATAAGAAATAAGACCACCAATTAGAATCATTAACCATCCTGACTTTTTCTGAGTGGAAATATTACTTTCAATTTCCTGTTCTGTTTTTGGTTCAATCTTAGGTGTATCTCTATTTTCTTCAAAAGCTTCTAGCTCTTCTGGTGAATATTCTTTAGAAAATAATACTGTCCACATCACAGCTAAGAAGAAAATGACACCACCCACATAAAAAGACCATTTTACTGAGTCTGGAATTTCTCCTGCTGGTGCTGTGTTGTCAATTCCAATCCAATTGGTTAATATATATGGTAAAGCAGAACCTACAACAGCACCAATACCAATAAAAAAACTTTGCATTGCAAAACCAAGAGTTCGTTGTTCTTCTGGTAAATTGTCTCCCACAAAAGCTCTGAAAGGCTCCATAGAAACATTGATGGAGGCATCCATAATCCAAAGCATTCCTGCTGCTATCCAAAGCTCTGGTGAGTTTGGCATGAGAAACAAAGCTATGGAGGCTAAAATTGCACCTATCAAAAAGTAAGGCTTTCTTCTTCCAAGTCTTGTCCAAGTTCTATCACTGAAATAACCAACGATGGGTTGTACTACTAACCCTGTAACAGGTGCAGCTATCCAGAGTATAGGTATACTCTCTACATCAGCCCCAAGGGTTTCAAAAATTCGAGAAGTATTAGCATTTTGAAGGGCGAATCCAAACTGAATACCTAAGAATCCAAAACTCATGTTCCAGATTTCCCAAAAATTAAGCTTTCGCTTTTGCATATCGTTTAAATTTAAATTAAAACGATAAGCTTTATATGTAACAAAGCCTATCTAATGGAAGTAAAAATATAGCTTTGTTTCTTGCAAATATATTTAAATTTTTAAGTTTTACAATTTAGTAGTTTCTCTATCTATTATTTCTGTTTTTACAACTGTAGTCTTAAACGGCTCTTCTACCTCATTGGTGTCTTCCAATCGGTTTATAAGTAATTTCGCCGCTTCTTCTCCCATTTCGAAGCCATGTTGGCTAATAGTAGTAAGTGGTGGATGAGCATGTTTAGAAAGAACACCATCTGTGAAACCTATTATTTGTAAATCATTTGGGATATTTATTCCTTTTTGTCTGGCTACTTTCATAGCGGTAATAGCATAGAGTTCATTAACTGCAAATACCCCATCTACTTTATTGCTTCTAAAATAACTGTGTATCTGTTCTTCTAAGAACTCAAGATTATCGTCTGAATTGAACTTGTCATCAATTTTTAATATAAGATCAGGATCGACTTCAATTCCATTAAATTTTAAAGCATTGATATAGCCCTCTGTTCTCAATCTTCCAACACTCACATAATCTTTTGTACTGATAATTCCAATATGCTTACATCCATTATTAATCAATTGCTGAACTGCTTTTTCTGAAGTTTTTACATCATCCACAATAACCTTGTCACAGTCGATCTCATCTATAACCCTATCAAACATAACTATAGGAATACCTTGATCTATAGTTTCATACAAGTGGTGGTAATCTTTTGCAGAAAGGGTTTCTTTGGCAACTGAAATTATAAACCCGTCTATACTTCCATTGGCAAGCATTTCTAAATTTATTACTTCTTTTTTAAAGGACTCATTGGATAAACCAACAATTACATTGTAACCTTTATCATTTGCATAATCCTCTATACCAGAAATGACAGTAGTAAAAAAATGATGTACAATTTCAGGAATAATTACTCCCAAGGTTTTTGTTTTTTTATTCTTAAGACTTAAAGCAATATTATTAGGTCTATAGTTATAAAGTTTTGCAAAGGCCTTAACTTTTCGCTTGGTTTCCTCTCCTATTTCTTTACTATCCCTTAAAGCTTTAGACACTGTAGACACTGATACATCGAGCTCTTTAGCTATAACTTTTAATGTGGGTTTTTGTTTCATTTTTTAATTCTCTGTATATGGGTATTAAATTAAACATTTTTGCAACAAAAACCCTCTAAAAGTCATTAAAATAAAAAAGTTATCAACACGAAAACGTTATAGCTTATTTGCAGATGCGGTTGTTGAGAATAGATTACATACTTTTAACATCGGAAGTAAAAATATAACTTATTAATAACACAAAACTTTAATCTATGCGAACAATTAAACTTTTAGGTATGTTGCTAATGCTTTTACCTGTAAGTATTTTTGCCCAATCTACAGTAAGTGGTACTGTAGTTGATGGTTCTGGTATGCCTATACCAGGAGTAAATATTACAGTTAAAAATACAACAAAAGGGACAACTACCGATTTTGACGGAAATTACTCAATCGTTTTAGAAAACGGTGAAAAACTATCTTTCAGCTATATAGGCTATAGAACACAAGAAATAGTCTTTGATGGTAGCACTACTACTATAGATGTCAATATGGTAGAAGATGCCGAAGCCTTAAGTGAAGTAGTGGTAGTTGGTTATGGTACTGCAAAAAAAGAGGACATGACAGGAGCAGTAGATTTAGTAAACTCTAAAGACTTCAATAAAGGTCCGATTAATTCAGCTCAACAATTGATAACTGGTAAGATTGCAGGGGTAAATGTTACATCTGCTTCTGGTTCCCCTGGGGATGGGCAAAGTATCACAATCAGAGGACTTGGCTCACTATCTTTAGCAAGCGAACCTTTGTATGTTATTGATGGTGTTCCAATAGATAATGGCGGTGTTGGTGGATCTAGAAATCCACTGAACATTATAAATCCAAATGATATTGCCAGTATAACAGTTCTTAAAGATGCATCTGCAACAGCTATTTATGGATCACGAGCAGCCAACGGTGTAATTCAAATCACAACAAAAAGCGGTAAAGACACCAATGAATTTCGTTTTAATACTTCATTTAATAGAACAATCAGAAATACGATTAATACCATTGATGTATTAGATGCTTCAGAATTTAGAAATTTAGTGCAAGCTGTTGGTGATGATAATCAAATTTCAAGATTAGGAGATGCTAATACAGATTGGCAAGATGAAATTTATGCTTTTCGAGCTGCTGGAGGAGAACTAAACACAAGTGCTTTAGGTAATGCCTATGGTGTGCCTATGCGAGTATCTTTAGGATATTCAGATCAAAAAGGGATATTGAAAGGTGATAATTTTTCAAGAATAACAGGTGCTTTAAATTTAACGCCAACATTTTTTGATGACAAATTAAAATTAACATTCAATGCCAGAGGATCTTATGTACAAAATGCATTCGCAGATCGAGGTGCTATCGGTGCAGCAGTTGCATTTGATCCTACACAGCCTGTTTACGATGAAAGTTCACCTTTTGATGGCTATTATACATGGTTGGATGGAGATCGACAACGTGGTTTAGCAACAACAAACCCAGTGGCATTATTAGACCTGATTGATGATACTTCTGAAGTAAGACGAATAATTACAAATTTAAAAGCAGACTATAGCTTGACAGATAATCTAACTGCAACTTTAAATGTAGGGTTTGACGAGTCTAATAGCAATGGTAGACGTCTCACATCGAGAAATATACCTACTACAGATGCTCCAGGCACAGGACTACAAACTGGAGCAAGAACAGAGTTCAGCCAGACTCAAACCAATAAATTATTTGATGCATATCTTAACTACAATAATACTTTAGGTGATAAGCACAATGTTGATGCTACTGCTGGTTACTCATACCAAGAATTTGAATTTGACAACTTTAGCTATGATAGTGAAAGAGAAGAACAAGGGTTAGAGTCTGAATTTATTGATAAATCGAAAAGTGTTCTGTTGTCATATTTTGGACGTTTGAATTATAATTTTGATAAAAGGTATTTAGTGACGGCTACCTTAAGAGCTGACGCTTCCTCAAAATTAAACCCAAATGATAGATGGGGTTATTTTCCTTCATTTTCTGCAGCTTGGAATGTGCATAATGAAGGTTTCCTAGAGAATTCTAATTTATTTGATCAATTAAAACTTAGAGCTGGATATGGTGTAGTTGGTAATGTAAATGGGTTAGGTGACTATCGCTTCTTAACACGTTATGTTTCTAGTCAACAAACGGCAAATTATCAGTTGGGGAATTCCTTTTTACAAACCTTTAGACCAGAACCTGTGAATCCAAATTTAAAATGGGAAGTTGGCTCGACCATAAATTTTGGTCTTGACTACGCAATTTTAGATAACAGAATTTCAGGGTCAATAAATGCCTACAGGCGAGAAACTAAAGATTTGATAGCATTTACACTTGTAGATCCATTCACTAATTTTGGTAACAGAATCGATGCGAATATTGGTGATATGGTAAATGAAGGTTTGGAATTTACTTTAAATTTAAAACCTGTAGAAACTGATAATTTTGAATGGGATATCAACTATAACATTTCATTCAACGACAATGAAATTACAAGACTTCCAGATATACAAAACGTTGGGGGAATAAGCGGTGGAACAGGAAACACAATTCAGATTCATCAGGAAGGTGAAACACCTTTTAGCTTTTATGTTTACGAACAAGTTTACGATGCCAATGGTAGCCCTATAGAAGGTGTTTTCGTCGATAGAAACGATGATGGTATAATAAACAATGAAGATAGGTACATTAAAGAAGACCCTTATGGTGATATTTTAATGGGATTCAACACTAATTTAAGCTACAAAAATTGGGATTTATCGGTTCAATCTAGAGCAAGTCTTGGAAATTATGCTTATGATAATGTAGCATCTGCCAATGGTTATGAAAGACGTGCCACCGATAATCAAATACTATCTAACTTACATTCTGATTATTTCAACACAGGTTTTGTTAACATTACTGAAAGAAATTTATTAAGTGATTATTATGTACAAGAAGCTTCATTTTTCAGAATAGATAATATAACTTTAGGTTATAATTTTAGAAGTGCATCAGAAAAACTGGACTTTAGAGTATTTGGTTCTTTACAAAATGCCTTAATTATAACTGATTATGAAGGAATAGATCCAGAAATTTCTGGAGGAATAGATAATAATTTCTATCCAAGACCAAGAACATTAGTAGTTGGAGTTAATGTAGATTTTTAAAAAAAAAATGAAAATGAAAAAAAATAATTTAAAATTAAGTTTTATTGGATTATCTGCACTGTTGGTAATGGCTTGTCACGATGAACTAGACCAAATACCAATAGATCCAGATTCTGTAACAGAACAAGACGTATTTGCAGATGCAAATCAAGCAAAAGGTGCTCTTGCTAAATTATATTCAAGTTTAGCCTTAACAGGACAACAAGGACCAGCTGGTCAACCAGATATTTCTGGAATCGATGAAGGGTTTTCACAATATACTAGAATGCTATATAACCTTAACGAGTTAACAACAGATCATGCTGTTGTGGGCTGGGGAGACCCTGGACTACCAGACTTACACGGAATGTATTGGTCTTCTGGAAATGATTTTACCGAAGCTATGTACTACCGCTTAGCACAAGAAGTTTCATTTACAAATTCTTTTATTAGTAATGCGATATTGCTAACTGATCCAGTTGTTGATCAATACATTGCAGAAGCTCGATTTTTAAGAGCTTTTGCATACTATAATCTATTGGATTTGTATGGTAATGTTCCTCTTTCCACTGAAATTTCAACTGAATTTCCAGAGCAAGCTAGCAAGTCTGAGATTTTTGATTTCATTGAACAAGAATTACTTGATATTCAAAACAATCTAGCTACTGATGGTTCTAATGAATACGGACGAATAGATGAAGTTGCAGCGTGGGCCTTGTTATCTAAATTATACCTCAATGCAGAGGTGTTTAGCGGTGAGGCTCATTACAACGAAGCTGTTGAGTTTTCTGAAAAGGTGATTAATTCAAGTTACTCTATTAATGAAAATGATGCCAACGGAAATGGATCTGCCTATGATGAATTATTTTTAGCAGATAACCATTTAAATGGCGCTCAGAATGAATTTATTTTCTCGCTAAATTTTGATGGTTTACAATCTCAAACTTATGGTGGTACTACCTTTCTGACTCATGCCTCTATTGGTGGCAATATGGATGCTTCAGAATACGGCGTGAATTCAGGATGGGCTGGTTTAAGAACTACAAAATCTTTAGTAGACAAATTTGATGTTCCTGACGAAACCCTAAACAGTTCTTTCTCTACTCAGTCAAATTGGGCCATTATTGGAGATGCTACGCCAAATGGCTGGAATGATCCTGATACAGACATGTATGAAGTTGAGACAAATGTTTATCAATTATTCGCTACACTAACTGAAGGCGAAATGAAATTCAGAAAAGATAATGGTTGGACTACTAATTATGGTGGTGCTGATGGTGATGCAGAACTTAACGGTGGAAATATTGGCGTAGACGCCGGTAGATATTTAATCACGTTAGATTTGAATAATAATACATATTCGGTTGAATCTATTTATAATGATTTACCTGATACAAGAGCAATGTTTTACACTAACGGACAAACACTTGAGATAGAAGACATACCACCATTTGAGCAAGGTTTTGCTGTTACTAAATTTAAAAACATTGATTCTAATGGCAACCAGGGAAGCGATAATACTGGTAATTTTGTTGACACTGACTACCCTGTAATCAGATTACCTGAAATCTACCTTAACTATGCTGAAGCAACTCTTCGAGGAGGAAACGGAGATCAAGCTACTGCTGTCAACTTAATCAATGAAATTAGAGAAAGAGCCTATGGTAATAGCAGTGCTAACATAGCTGGGGCCGATTTAACACTAGAATTTATTTTAGACGAGCGCTCAAGAGAACTTTATTGGGAGGGTCAACGTAGAACAGATTTGATAAGATACAATCTTTTCACAACTGATAATTACCTATGGCCATTTAAAGGAGATGATCAGAATGGAGTTTCAGTATCTGATTTTAGAAGCTTATTCCCTATTCCAAACGATTTAATTTCAATTAATCCAAATTTAAAACAAAATGAAGGCTATTAATAAATTATTCTATTTGAAAGTATTCTCTTTTGTCATTGCTTTAAGTTTATTTAGCTGTGATGATGAAGAGTTTATTCAAATTAACGAAAATGCTAGCACAACCCTATCACTTTCAGCTGAATCAGTTGTTATGAGTGAAGAAAATGCTGCTGAAGAGATATTAACTGTAACTTGGACAGAACCTAACTTTGGGTTTCAGTCCGCCACAGATTACTCACTTGAAGTAGATTTAGTTGGAAATGACTTTAGTAGTGCTAAAGTCGTTGCAGTAGGTAGAGATACTTCCAAAGTGTTTACCTCTGAAGAACTCAACAGTCTTTTTCTAAATTTAGGTGCAACACCAATGGAGATTAATCAGGTTGAAATGAGATTACTTGTAAGTTTAAGTGATGCTCAAGAAACTTACACTCAAGCCGTAAGCCTTGAAGCTACTCCATTTTCTTCAATTCTAGATTTATCAACTAATTTAGGTATTGTGGGTAGTGCCACGCCTGGCGGTTGGGGTTCTGATGATATAAAAGATGTTCCCTTCTACTCAACCTCTGAAAATAATGTTATTGTTGCCTACGCCACATTAAGAGACGGTGAAATGAAATTCAGAGAGAATAATGATTGGACTGTCAACTATGGTGACGATGGAAACGATGGCACCTTAGAGCAAGATGGCGCAAACATTCCAGTTAGTGCTGGCACTTATAAAATAACGGTTAATACTGAAACTCTAGAATGGTCTATCGAAGACTATTCTTGGGGAATTGTAGGTGGTGCAACTGCTTACGGTTGGGACACACCAGACATAAAATTTGAATATAACCCTTTTCAAGATAATTGGAAAGCCGCTGCTACATTGACTGATGGTGAAATAAAATTCCGTCAAAATGAAGAATGGAGTTTTGACTATGGTGATACTGGCGCAGATGGAACACTTGACCAAGGTGGTGATAATATTGCAGTTGAAGCTGGACATTACATCATCACATTAGATTTAAACAATCAAACTTATGAATTAGAACCAACTGATTTGTGGGGTCTTGTTGGTAGCGGTACTACATTTGGCTGGGATGCACCTGATCCAGATAAATTTTTACCTGATTTCGGAATTAATGAAGGTATGTACTATTTGAATGGTGTTGAAATTGGTGCAGGAGAAGTTAAAGTTAGACAAAACGAAGCTTGGGATAACAATTACGGTGATGATGGTAATGATGGAACTCTTGAGTCGGGTGGGGCTAATATTCCAGCTACACCAGGTATTTACAATGTTGAAATGAATTTTACAGTAAATCCACCAACTATTAACTTTTACCCTTGGCAATAAGGTCTAAATTACATAAAGGTCTACTCTCTAAGTAGACCTTTTTTTAAATTCTAAAATTATGAAAACGAATTTACTTGCATTACTATGCTTGTTGATATGCACTTTTTCTTTTGCACAACAACAAACTGCTAGTTTCAAAATAGTCCCATCAAGTTTTGAACAAAATGATGAAATCACAATTACAGTTTCAGATATTGTTCCTGGCGCTTGGAGTACAAACGATATTTATTTATGGGCTTGGTACACTGATGCTAACGGTGATGAAATCGATTCGCCTACAAATGGCTCATGGACAAGTTCAAATGAATCACAAAAAATGACAGCTAACAGTGATGGTACTTTTTCATTTACAATGACTCCAACAGAATTTTACAACTCTACAGATATTGTTGAAATTGGTATGCTCGCAAAAGCTAAAGATGGTACTGGTGATAAAAAAACACAAGATTTTGTTACAGATGTTGGAATATTTCAGCTAACGCTTAATGCACCACAAGAGGACGTAAATGTTCTTGAAAACGGTGATAACATTACTATTTCAGCTTCTAATTCAGGAGGAAATGCGTCCTATGTTTTATCTTCCAATAAAGGAGTGATTAATACTCAATCAGGTATTAATACTTATTCATATACAGATACTAACATTACTGAAAACAGAAACTATGTGCTAGAGGTCTCTCAAGGATCAATAACGTTTACAAGAGAGTTTTCAGTTATTACTGAACCAACCATTAATTCAGTAGCTATGCCAGCTGATTATGAAGATGGCATCAATTACATTAGTGATACTGAAGCCGTTTTAGTTCTAAATGCACCTGGTAAAGATTTTGTTTACCTTGCTGGAAGTTTTAATAATTGGAGTCCAAACGCTACTTATGCTATGAATATTGATCCTACAAGAGATAATAAATTTTGGATTTCTTTGGATGGATTAACACCTGGTCAAATTGAAACCTATCAATATTGGGTTGTCGACCAAACACCAGTTAATGATTCACCTAAACTTGTAAAAACAGCAGACCCGTTTTCAACTCTAGTCTTATCACCATTTGATGATCCTGGAATCCCAACAGACTCATATCCAAATTTGCCTCAATACCCTGATGGGCAAGAACGTGAAGTAAGTGTCTTACAAACAGCAAAACCAGAATATAACTGGCAAGTAACTGATTTTGAAAAACCAAAAAAAGAAGATCTGGTAGTTTATGAAGTTCTAGTTAGAGATTTTGATGCAGACAGAAATTACCAAGATTTAATCGATAAAATAGATTATTTCAAAGGCTTAAACATCAATGCTATTCACCTAATGCCAGTAATGGAATTTGAGGGTAATGAAAGCTGGGGGTACAATACAGCATTCCATATGGCTTTAGACAAATTCTATGGTACTGAAAATAAACTTAAAGAGTTCATTGATTTATGTCATCAAAATGACATTGCTGTCATACTTGACTTGGTTTTGAATCATGCTTATGGTCGTAATCCTATGGTTAGAATGTGGATGGATGATCCTGACGGTGATGGTTGGGGCGGCCCAACTAGCGAAAATCCTTATTTCAACACCACACCACGACACAGTTATAATGTGGGTAGCGATTTTAATCATCAAAGTGATTTAACACAATACTATACAGAGCGCGTCATTAAGCACTGGATTCAAGAGTTTAAAATTGACGGTTTTAGGTGGGATTTAACTAAAGGCTTTACGCAAAACTGTTCAGGTTCTAATGAAACTTGTACCAATAATTACCAACAAGACCGTGTAGATGTTTTAAAAGCTTACGCAGACTATTCATGGTCTTTAGATGACAGTCATTATGTTATATTTGAACATTTAGGCCAAGATAATGAAGAACAGCAATGGGCTAATTATCGCTTAAATGAAGCCAAAGGAATTATGCTTTGGGGTAAGATGACAGACCCATATAATCAACTTACAATGGGCTTTAATTCTAATAATGATATCACTAGAATGGGTCATGAGAGCCGTGGTTTTAATGCACCTCGATTAATGGGATATGCAGAAAGTCATGACGAAGAACGCTTAATGTATAAAAATTTAGCCTTTGGTAAGACCTCTAATGCTTCTCATAATGTGCGAAATTTAAACACTGCTCTTTCTCGTATGTCTGCACTTGGAGCTGTTACAATGACTATTCCAGGTCCTAAAATGATTTGGCATTTTGGTGATTTAGGTATGGAAAATTCTATATTCACGTGTAATGATGGTAGTGTTAACTTACCAGGTGGTACCGATGGTGATTGCAAACTTGACACTAAACCCCAACCGCAATGGACTAATAATTGGTTAAGTGACCCAACTAGAAGTAAAATTTATAATGATTGGGCAAGATTGCTTCAATTAAAAATTGAAGAAGATGTCTTTGAAGGAGACTATACCATAAATTCTGGTAACACCTTGACACCTCGCATCTACGTGTATAACAATAGCTTACCAGCTTCATCACTCAAAAATATAGTGGTACTCGCTAATTTTGATGTCACAGCACAAAACATTACGCCTGATTTTCCTTATACAGGTGAATGGTATGACTTAATGGATGAAACAGGTTCTACTTCAATAAATGTCAATAATACTTCTGCAACAATTAATATTCCAGCTGGGGAGTTTAGAGTTTATGGAAATGCAGCATCTACCTTAAGTAATACTGAATTATCAGCTATTAATTACACCATCTACCCAAATCCAACCAAAGACTATTTCTCTATTTCCAACAAAGTAGATGAGGTGGAGTTATTTGACATGAATGGAAGACTAATTAAAGAATACAATGGAGGTTTTGAGGCTAATCACCGCTTTGAAACCAATAATCTTAATACAGGATTATATTTCATCAGATACACTAATGAAAAACAATCTCAAACGCAGAAATTGATGATCAATTAGATGTATTTGAATTACTTAACTAAAAGACCTCAGGAGTAATCTTGGGGTCTTTTAGTTAATCTTCCTTAGTTAGATAATTTCAGTACTAGCAGCACATAAACTTCTAAAACTACTTCATCAAGGGGTTGATAGGAGTTTTGTTATCTAATGCAAGCTAATTTCTACTTCAACCAAAAAACCCCAAGCCTACACGGGATTTCTTATTATAGTCATATTAAATTTACTCCACCACAGGAAGGACAATCTTAGAATCCCCATAAATCGTATGCGTATGGGTTTCAAAATCTTCTTCATCAGCTTCAAAAATATTATCAACATACTTCTGTGGGTTTCTGTCGATGTATGGAAACATGGTGCTTTGCACTTGTATCTGTAATTTGTGTCCTTTATTGAAGGTATGATTGATGTCCTGCAGATCAAATTCTACACTCGTTTTCTTATTGGGTACGAATGGTTTTGGATCTGAAAAACTTTCTCGGTAGCGACCTCTAAATACTTCACTTCTCACCAACATGTGGTAATTGCTCATCTTTAGATGATCCTGCATCTCTTCAGAATCTTCGGCATCTGGGGGATACACATCTACGATTTTCACAATCCAATCTGCAGCAGAACCTGTAGTGGCCACTTCTAAATCTGCTAAAATTCCTCCAGACAACTTCAAGTCGTCTTCCAAAACCTCAGTTTCATAAATCATAACATCTGGTCGCCGTGCTGCAAAACGCTGGTCATCAGTCATGAACTTCCTCGGGGTAAACGTCACCTTAATATCCTCAGTAAAGGGGACTGGCTTAGTAATATCACTAACAAATTTATTCTCGAAACTCGCGTCCGCTTCCATGCTTAAACTTTGGTTGTCACCAAGAAAAAAGTCGGTTGCGGTTGCATTTTCTGGTGGCCAGACTTCATATTCATCCCATTGCATTGCACCAGTATCAAAGACCGTGGCTTCTGCTGCCTCAAACTCTCCTTCTCCTTTCAAGAATTGCTTGAAGAATTTAGTTTCATAATTCACTTGAAAATTATCAGATAAATCATCTCCAAAGTACACATTCCCTACTGCTTGTCTTTTTTTTAGTCTAGCCCAGTCACCGTGACTCCAAGGGCCAAAGACCATAGCGTTAAAGT
>Ga0102930_1000162_pt1 | contig 21716 bp, 19 predicted proteins | sample SalPon1_B_H2O_MG_FD_84514 | JGI IMG/M metagenome (GOLD analysis project Ga0102930, IMG submission 84514) | Salt pond water microbial communities from South San Francisco under conditions of wetland restoration - Salt Pond MetaG R1_B_H2O_MG | ecosystem: Environmental > Aquatic > Non-marine Saline... | reverse complement strand
GCACGGTCTTTGCACGGTCCTGCACATTCATGCACGGTCCTGCGTAGATTTGCACGGTCTTTGCACGGTCCTGCGTAGCTTTGTACACTCATGCACAGTATTTGCACACTCATGCACACTCATGCACGATCCTGCGTAGCTTTGCATAGTCTTTGCACGGTCCTGCAAACTGATGCACGGTCCTGCGTAGCTTTGCACACTCATGCACAGTATTTGCACACTCATGCACGATCCTGCGTAGCTTTGCACGGTCTTTGCACGGTCCTGCACACTCATGCACGGTCCTGCGTAGCTTTGCACGGTCTTTGCACGGTCCTGCACATTCATGCACGGTCCTGCAAAGTGTCAAAATATACAGAGCCACTTTCACGCGACGCAGGACGACCCCACGGACAAGCGCATCCTGTTGGCCTTCTTGGTCACGGCGCTGTGCGAAGAGAGAGAACCGAGAGGCACCCGGGCGCTGTACTTTTACATCATGGACGGCCTGACGGGGGAGGTCATCCTGCTCCCGGACGCCCTTCCCGTTCACGTGATCACCCGGGTGAGCGTTCCGTCGAGTATGTCACATGTACGGTCCAGACCGTGTCTCTCGACCGATCATACGCACGTGGCTTCATCTTACAGGCGAAGGCCGCGAGTTACCCGATCTCGTCTCGCCAGGAGATCCCGGCCGTGAATTCCATGAGGACCCTTTTGAGCTCCACGCGTTACGCCTGCGCCACCATCGCGCTGGACACGCCCGTCTGCATCTTCAAGATGTTCCCCAAGAAGTTCGTGGACCTCGTGGCGGAACACAAAGGCTGGAGTGCGGGTGAGTGTCTCACTCGGACGTCCTGTCGTCGGCGAGCGAAAAATGCGAGGGTGGTGTCTGTCTGTCTGTCCGTCCGCAGAAGCCACGCCCGTCAAGCTCATCCACGGCATCGTACGGAAAACCCCGGGCGCACTGGACGACGCCACGGATGCCTTCGGGTTCTGTGTGGACTACGAGCGCCGCGACGTGGCCAAGGCCCTGTTCCGTCGACTTCCCGCGAATATGTGCGGGGCGTGCGGGACCGAGAACGGCAAGCTGCGCATGTGCGCGGCGTGCGGCGTGGTGCGCTACTGCTCGCCGACGTGTCAGAAGACGGACTGGAAGGACCACAAGACCGTGTGTGCGCAGCTGAAGGAAGACAGCGAGCGAGGGTTGCGTGTGATGCCGTTGCGGTTCTTCGAGAGGATGTGGGAGTGAATGCGTTATGTGTATCCATTCCATCCCCGAACACAAAATGGAACTACGACACTTCAGTATGATTTTTATGTAAAGTGAAGGCGTTTGGATCGGAACACCCTCACCGTGCCGGGCGCTCTCCCGGTCCGACATAAAAACGAAAAAAATCGATCCGTAGGCATTCGACGTGATCGACACTGCCCGCAAACGTCGCCATGACGACCGAGGATCTCACCATATTGAGCATGCAATTTGACGAAAAGTCTTCTGAAGATGACGAAGAGTCTTCTGACGATGACGATGACGAAGAGTCTTCTGACGATGACGAAGAGTCTTATGACGAAGACGATGACGATGAAATGTCCATCGACGAAGGCAGAGATGGGATGATCAGTGATTTATCCTATAAATACGAGGTCACCAGATACGGTGACCTGGCGAGCCTTTCCACCGCCGTCAACGTCATCGACCAGCTCACCCGGAACCTCGTGGTGAACAGCGATTTATCGTCGAAGATACTGTCGTCCATGCGGAGCGAAGACGACCACATCAGCTTGCTGTTGCGCGATCACTTCTGGATACCCCTCGATCTCTCTGCGGACGTTTTGGAGTTCGTTTTCGCCGCCGTGCGTAACCCCGGAGATGACGACGCCATCCTCGCAGCGTCGCTGCGTATATACGACCAAAAGCGTACAGAACGCATGGAACAGAAGCGCCGAGCGGCACAGGACATGTTACGTCGAGCGCTTCTGTTCTGCGTTACCAACGACCTGGATCTGTACGACGTCACGAACGATCGAGAGGTCGGGGAGCTGCGTGTGAGGAATCGCGTGTGATGACCGTGCACACCGGAGTGTCTTCCGGACATCCTGAGGATCACCATAAGTATGAGTTGCCGACGGGTGGTACGAAAACGGATTCACGGCACTCGGTGTACGCCCGTAGACCCGGTTTCGCTCGGCATCGCGGAGCGCGTGATTTATATCTTTTTCCGTATTTCGACGCTCGGGTCGCATGATCGTTCCGGCGGATCTCGTTCATCGACCTGTCGTCGGGTCCCTGAGGGTCGCGGAGAAGAAACACAACAGCCCCGCGTCCAGCTTGTCCCTCACGGAGGAAACGGAACCCAGGGCCGCGTCCAAGCCGACGGACGGGTTCATGGACAACAAGCTCCAGTTCCAGGAGGCGTGAGGCCTCGAGACGACGTCGCGGTACGTGACGCTCTTGTTGGTGCTCAGCCACGTCCAATCCCACGGTAGATCCGGGTGCGCCTCCACGATCCGCATGTCCACCGCCGCGGAGTTGGCGCTGAGACCCGACCAATCCCACGGGACCTCCTGGTGCAGCCACACGTCGCGGTCCCAACGGAGGTGCGGGTTGCGGCTGAACTGCGCCCACACGTGACGAGAGGAAGAGGGGGCGAGGAGGTCGGGGCGGCGGAGGACGGCGCGCACCGCTTTCCGCGCCACCCGGGGATTGGCGTGTTCGCACAACGCCTTCCAGCACCACCCGTCGCCTGCGGAGTCGGCCGTCACCAAGAAAGACAGGACACCCGGCGGAAGGTTGGGGTTCCTCGACAGACCCGCGAGACTCCAGGGAGCGTTGGGCATGTCGCGGGTCACCGCCTTCCACGTGACGCAGGGGTGGCCGGACAGCGCCGCGAAATCCCAATCTTTTTGCGGGAGGCACTCCACGACGATCCACGTCAGGCGCGGGTGCGCGCTGAGCCTTCCGTAATCCCAAGGGAGGTCCGGACGGTGCAGGACGTCGCGCATCGGATCCAGGCCGGCGTTCGTGCTGACCTCGCTCCAGACCCACGGCAGGAAGGGCGCGCGCAGGATCTCGGACACGAAGTTGGGGTGGCAGCTCAGGTCCCTCCAGCACCAGCGCTCCACCGGCACGTGCAGGATCGCGTCGGTCCACGTGAGCCCGGGGTTCTTGCCCAGCAGGTCGAGGTTCCAGCGCGGCGGGCTGCCGTCGCTGAGCTCCGCCGCCTCCTCGTCCCACATCGTCGTCGTTCTCGTTCCCTCGCCTTCGCCTTCGCCCTCCTCCGCGACCATTTTCGCGACGGACGGGTTGACGGTGAGATGGTCCCAGTTCCACGGCAGGTCCGGGCGCGCCCACACCGCCCTCCACGGCAGCGCCGGGTGCAAGCTCAGGGCGTCGTAATCCCACGGCCTCTCGCCCAGCAGGTCCAGGATGACGCATCGCGGGAGAGCGTCGTTGTAGCTGAGGGAAGCCCAGTCCACCAGCCCCCGGCGCTCCAGGTCGCGAATCCTCCGCGCCGCTTCTGCATCCTTCCTCTTCTTCTCGTGGGGGGCGTCCATGCCGTCGAGCGTCTCGAGACGCGACTCGCACTTACGGCGGTTTTCACGTATCCACGGGACACTCGCTTATCCTCGAAACAGAATCGAACACGTCCGTGGAGATGCCGTGCCCGAACAAGTCCACATGGCGTCCAGAAAAAGGGTCCTTTCTCCGCTCCGCGCCGCTTTTCCAGACTCGTCCTCGGGCCCCGGAACAGCGTATCCTCCGGACACCGAAGAACCTTTTGAAGCCCTCGATGCGTCTGTCGTCCACGATGAGTCGAGAGACGGCGCTCGTGTCGAAAGCACGGTGGGCCGGGATGAAAGACGTCTTCAGGGGTACAGGAGATTCGAGGCTCTTCCCATGTCTACGTGGAAACTCCTCCGCCCTTCTCCTTTTTCTCCTCCAGGAGGACGTCTCTGACGATCGTCAGGGTGCGCGCCACCGCGCCCCAACCGTCATCCCTACGATCGCCGCGCTCCTTCCGTCTGTCCACGCGCCGGACGTACACCGTGTTCACTCGCGCGGACGCGTGTGGACTACGGTAAGACTCGAAGCACAGGGCGTGGAGCGCGTCGACCCGGAGGGTGACATGGCGAACGTAGCGCTCGTCGTCCACGTCTGCGGTACAAGGGAAACAGCACACGGGAAGCTGCTGCCTCTCGTAGGTCACGGACGCCGCGAAGACGCCTCCTTCCTCGTGCGTCAAAAGACGGGTGTCGGTGATGACGGTGCGGTACACGTGACTGTCCGACGTCCCTGGAATCTCCATGTGCAGGTCCTGCCAGCGATACAGCTTGTACTCCTTCACCTTCGGCGGCGAAGCGTTCATGCGGTCGAACACGGCGACGATGACGTCGTCCGCCACGTGGACGTCCAGAGCGGCCGACGACGTCCCGTCTTCCGAAAAGGAGTGGTTTCCGCCGGGGGCCGCCAAATAGATGTCCGTGACGACATCGTCCGCGGCGGTGGACGAGGCCATGTCCCGCAGCTGCGCGGAGACTCGTTCCATCTCGAGGTCGTCGTAGTCGGACGACCACCACTTTTATGTGCCTCCTCGCAGCAAGGGCTCCGTCGAAGCGCTCTCGCCTCGATCCAGCGCTTGGCCGCGCGTGGCCGTCGGTGTCCCCCGTGCTTCGCTCCTCTGCCCGACGAGACGCGTAGGGCTGGACCGCACCCTTCGTCCCCCTGCGTATTATAAATATGGGTCCAGCTGTAAAGATGGAGCTGCTGCTGCCGGGGGACGACGCCGCGAGAGATGATGACCAAAAACCGAAGGCGCGCCGCCAACAACAACGGGCGAAGATACGTCGCGGAAGCGTCACATGAACGCGGAGTTCCCGTCGACCGGTGGCTGGACCTCTTCTACCGCCCCGAAGATTACGTGCAAGAAGGGACGTGCGCCGTCTTCCGCGAAGGAGAATTTACGGAAGTGCGTCGAGAGTACGAGTCCGCCCTCACTCTGGCGTTCCGCGAAGGCGGGAACGGTCGCGTACGTTTCGTGCCGTCCTTGCTGCACCGCCCCCGTGCCGCGTGCATGGTGGACTCCGCGGCGAGGAAGCGCGTATGCATCGTGCGCAAGAGCAGCGACGCCTTGTACGCCCGCGGTCACGTTTGTGGTGGCCCCGACCGTTGGGAGGACACGGCGGCCGCGATGGGAAAACAGGTCGCGCGCCTGCTCTCGTTCTTTCGGAATCCTGGCGCCCCGGAACGGGAACGTGCGCATGCGGAGAACGTTCTCGAGGTCGCGATGCACACGCTGCGCACCCTGGCGTTCTTCTGTGATCACGTGCCCGAGCTGCGGGATCATGTGCGCGACAGGCTGCGTTCGGCCGCGTCCAGAGGCTCGAGCGATGACGACGACTCGGAGCACTGCGTGTTGTCCGCGGCCTTGGGGGAACGCGTAGAGTCGCGACGGTGGACGCTGGCCTGGTTCCTGCGCTGGTACGCGTACTGCGGGGAAGACGGGGACGTGACAGTGGGCGTGCATCATGCGATGGAGGAAGCGGATAAAAGGGGGGTGCGTCCGAGGACGAGCACGACATGACGACGGCCGGCGACGGAGTCGCGCCAGCTCTCACGCCCCCGCAGCGCCGGGTGCTGGACCTCGTGCGCGAAGGTCACAACGTGTTTTTCACCGGCAACGCGGGCACGGGGAAGACTTTTTTGGTGGAGCGCATCGTGGAGGAGCTGCGGACCAAGTACGGCGGAGGGTTTCGTCGGGCCGTGGCGGTCACGGCCACCACCGGCGTCGCGGCGACGCACATCGGCGGTCAGACGCTGAACAGCGCTCTGGGCTTCGGGGCGGTATCACGGGTGCGCGACTTCGAGACCATGACCACCGCGAACTCTCGTCGGCGTCTGAGGGAGCTGCGCGTCCTGTTGATCGACGAGTGCAGCATGCTTTCCGCGGAGATGCTGGACGAGATCGAAGCCAAGCTGCGGGAGGCCAGGGAGGACCCGCGGCCCGCGGGGGGCCTGCAGCTCATCCTGTCCGGTGATTTTTTCCAGTTGCCTCCCGTGTCGCGGAGGCCCAAGGACCACGAGAAGGACCGCACGACCGGAGAAGTGTCACCCGGCGTGTTCCTGAACCGCGGCTTCGCGTTCGCCTCGCGCGCCTGGGAGCGTTGCGCCTTCCGTTCGGTGGTGCTGACGCACGTGCATCGTCAGAAGGATCCGACGCTGGTGGACGCCCTGGACATCATCCGTCGCGGGAGCGACGACGACGGCAGGAAGGCGCGTAACGCCCTGCGCCGCATCGTGCGCGCCTGTGGAAGGCCTCTGCAGCGCGACGACGGCATCGTGCCCACCATGATCTTCGCGCGCAACAAGGACGTGGACGACATCAACGAGCGGGAGATGAAGCGGCTGGTGCTGGAGAAGGGGAAGAAGCGGGTGGCGATGGAGGGCGTCGACGACGTGGCGCCGGTGGACGTGGTCCCGGAGAAGGGGGAGTCGATGAGCGTGGCGCGGCAGAGGACGGCGGACAAGCTGTGGAAAGCCGACTTCTTCCGCGATTGCCTGGTGTGGCGGAAGTACGAGCTGTGCGTGGGGGCGCAGGTGATGCTGCTGCGCAACCTGGACACCGCGGAAGGGCGTGTCAACGGGAGTCGCGGGGTCGTCGTGGATTTCGTGAACGCCGACGACGTCCCTCTGACGTCGTCCGTGGTGTGCGGCTACGTGGACGAAGAGGCCGCCAGACGCTGGGGCGGGCGCCCGCTGCCGGTGGTGCGCTTCGCCGACGACGGCCGCGAACACGTCATTCCGCCGGTGCGCATCACGCACGACGTGTACGGCGCGGGGACGTGCAGCCGCGTCCAGGTCCCTCTGAAGGCGGCGTGGGCCATCACGGTCCACAAATCCCAGGGGATGACCCTGGACGCGGTGGCGGTGTCGCTGTGCGACATGTTCGCGGTGGGGCAGGCTTACGTGGCTCTGAGTCGCGCGAGGTCCGTGGAAGGCCTGCAGATCCTGGACTGGGACCTGGAGTGCCTGCGCACGGACGGCGAGGTGATGGGGTTTTACGCCGCGGCCGCTCGAGAAGCCGCCGAGGACGAGGAGGACGGAGTCTGAAGCGGTGCCCCCGTTTTTCGTGTCATCTTTCTTTCTATGCGGTATGTAACATCGGTGTACGGCAGCCGCGTCATGTACAGGCCCGAGAACGTGGACGCCGTCCGCACGCAAGCGGACGAGATCCGAAAACGGACGGAGCGGGAACTGCACATCAGGGACCTCCCGACAAAAAAGAGGGTGCTGGAGGTGGCCGTCGAGTTCCTGAAGACGCGACAGCGCGTGGTGTACGGCGGCTACGCGCTGAACACCGTGGTGGCCGCGGTGGCGCCGGGCGACGCGTTCTACGACGACGACGACACCCCCGACGTGGAGTTCTACTCCACGGACCCCGTGCGCGAGGCGTCGGAGATGGCGGCCTTCATGTACGAGCGCGGCATCCGCGACATCAGCGTGCTGGAGGCGTCGCATTACGAGACGTACTCCATCAGCGTGGACTTTTGGCGCATGTGCGACGTGTCCTACATGGCGTCGCGCGTGTACGATCACCTCCCCGTGCTCCACGTGAACGGCCTGCGCTGCCTGCATCCGCGGTTCGCGATCATCGACACCATGCGCATCATCAACGACCCCACGCAGTCCTACCACGCCCTGGAGAAGACCGCGACCCGTCTGCGTCTCATCCTGAAGCACTTCCCGCCGTTCCCGCCCGACGCCGCCTCGCGGCGGCATCCGGTGTACCCTGCGCCCTTCGAGACCTGGCGGGATTCCGCTGGCGACGATTCGTCTTCCGCGATCGACGCGTGCCGCTTCCTGGTGAGGGAGTTCGCCATGGACCGGACGTCGCTGCTGACGGTGGGCCAGGTGGGGCTCGCGTTCTACTGCAAGCTCGCCCCCGGCGCCTCTTCGCCCATGACGCTGGAAGTCGTGACCGAAGCGTTCGTGACGGACGCCAAGGACGCCGCGTCTCTGTTGGTGGCCGCGTACGGCAGCGACCGGGTGAAGTACGGCGAGAAGGAGGCGCTGTACGACTTCGTGGGGCGGCGCGGGACGTTTTACCTGGACGGGGTCCCGGTGCTGCGCCTCGTCCACGACGACTGGCGCTGCCACCCGTATCAGCGCGTCCTTCATCCTTCCGGCGGTACGCAAGAACGCGGCTTCCTGCAGGTCGGTTCCTTCTCTCAGGTAGCGTTACGTCTGTTCGTGGACCAGTTCGAGGCGGTGGTCGACGGCAAACCGGACGTCGTGGACGCCCTGGAGCTCACGCTGTACGCCATGTTCGCGCAGCGCAACGCGGCGCTGACGGAGGAGGGCACGGACGTGACCTCCACGACCTCGATGTACCGCGATTTCATCACGCAGTGCAAGGGTCCGGGCTACGCCGCCGTGCGTCTGAAGCGCATGTTCAACAAGCACAAACAAAAAGAGGTGGGCCAGGGGGCCTTCGCCCTGACCATCGACGACTTCATGGAGAGAGGGCGCGGTCTCAGCGAGGAGGCTCGTGCGGAGGCGTTTCAGAGGAAAGTGCGAGGCACGTACTACCTGCCGCGCGCCGGAGAAGACATCAGATACACCGAGAAGTACATGTTCCAGGACGTCGTCAAGATCGACGGAGGCCGCCTGCTGTTGCCGGGCGTCAGCACCGCTCCCGCTCCGTCCCCGGCCGTCGCCGTCATGGCCGCGAAAGGGACCCTATCGCCGCCGCTGCCCGGTCGCAAGCCGTCGTTGTATCCGTCCAGGTTCGCGGTCGCCGCCCGCGACGACAAGAATCGTCAGAGCCACGCGCCACCCGCTCCTCCTCTGTCCCCTTCTTCGTCGTCCGCTTCCGACGCCGCCAGCGGGGAGGGAAGGAGGAAGAAGAAGAAGAAGAGGAACAGGAACAGGAACAGGAAGTTCCCTTTGGAAAAGAGATGAAAACCGACGGGGTCTCACTCCTTTGATTCGAGCCGCCTCTTGCGCTCCGCCGCCTGCACCACCGGCCCCAGGAATTCCTGCTGGAGCCCCCCCACGATCTCGCGCACGGAAGACTCCTTGGTGGCCTGCCCGTTCTTCACCGCAGTGATCTGGGCGAGCATGGATTCTATCCTGTCCAAGTGGAAAGTGGTGTCGCAGCACTTGAGGAACAGGATGGGGTGCGCGTCCACGAAGTCCGGGAACACGTCGCACAGCTTGTTCCGCACGTTCTCTTCGCTCAGACCGGGGTCGGCGACGCGCTCCTGGATCGCGCGTTTACGGACGACCCTCGCGGCTCCGAGGATAAGGCGCTCTTGCTCGCCGAGGCCGGGGGGCGCGGAAGAAGACATGATTCCGGTTTGGAGCGAAGGACGCGTCGTGTCTTTAAGTACAAAAAAATCGAACGCCGCGAGACGCACCGACGGAACACACACAAGATGATCGAGGACCCGCAGCAGCTGTTTTCGCAGTTCATGACGCTGGCCATGTCCGGCAACATGCGCGCGCTGCTGCTCATGATGGCGGCCGCGATTCTTCCGGTCGTCCTGGCCAGAGTCAGAGACGCCCCCGTGGGTCGCATGGCCACGCAACTGATCCAGAGCGTCGGCTTACTGCCGGATGACTCCGACGGAGACGACGGCGCCACCTACACCGTCCTCTCGCTGGAAGTGTCGTGCATCATGGAAGGCGGCTTCTCGTTGAAGAACTCTTTCCCGTTACCGGCACGCGCCGTGGTGGCTCAGGTGGTGGACGCCGTGAAGAAGGATCAGGCACCTCCCGGGTACCGTCTGATGGCGGCTCCGTGGAACGCGCTCACCACGCTGGCGTTCACGAACGTGCGTTCATCCATCATCCAAGTCGCGGTACAAGACGAAACCCCCGTGTACGCTCGCCTGACGACCGAGCGGGAAGCCCTGTCGGAAAAGGACAAGACCTCGCACGTGTTTTACCTGAACGTGGACCTGCGGGTGCCGCACGGTACGCGGTCCCCTCAGGGCAAGGTGCAGACGTACCTGGACTCCGCCTGTCGCAAGCGGTCCGTGGAGGAGGAAGAGGAGGCGGAAAAGGACCCCCGTTGCTACGTGATGACTTCGGGCGATCAGGCGCACAAGACGCGCGACGACGAAGGCTGCGTGTCTTACGACGTGGTCCAAAAATATCCGGCCTTCGATCCGTATCCCCTGGACCTGTCGAAGACCAAGGACAACACCTTCTTCACCGACGAGGACGGCCTGCTCCCCGCCGTCTTCGGATTCCAGAAGCGTATGCAGGACCGACGGGAGGCCACGATCCGAGGCACCAAGGGCGACTTCTACAGCAGGACGGGCATGCCCCCCAAGTTCATGGCCATGCTGGGAGGCAAACCGGGCACCGGGAAGACCAGCATCGCCAGGATGCTGGCGAAGGAGACCGGTCGCAACATCAAGTACGTCGACCCGAGCATGGTGCTCACCCAAGGGACACTCCGCGAGATCATAAACAGCGACGAGTACAACAACTCCCGCGTGCTCGTCCTGATCGAAGACATCGACCGCACCCACTTGGCGAAATTCATCAAGAGCTACAAACACGGCGGGGTGGACGCCGTCCCGGAGGTCGGCTTCACACGGGCGGACCTCCTGAACGCGTTGGACGGCGTGCTGGACCCCCGGGGGCTCATGCTGATCGCCACCACCAACATGGACACATCCGAGATGGATCCCGCCATGGCCCGACCGGGGCGCCTGGAGCCGTACCACATCGCCCCCATGAGCCTGGACGACGCCCTGCGCATGCACCGCATCTGGTTCGGCGAAGACGCCGAGGTGCCCGCCCCCCTGTACGAAAGCCTGGTGACTCACTCGGAAGCGGGGGAGCTCACGCAGGCCAACGTGGGAATGCTCCTCACACAGAGATCGAGCCGGTTCCTTCGTCCTCCTTCCGCGGAAGACGGCGACCGTCGTCGAGAAAAAGACGCGGAGAGTCTCGATCCCGTCCGCCGTCCCTCCACGCCTCCCGCGGTGCCGGGAAGCGCCCGGAAGAGGAGATACCGGAAGACGCGCGGTCGCGGCGGTCGCGGTAGCGAGTGAACGGGGATGAGACTTTTTTTCGGACCGCTCTTTACACGTCGGATCGATGCGACGACTGCGAGTGCCTTCGACCTCGACGGCCCGTGGAGGCCTCATGCGCTTCGTGACGATGAGCGACGTGAAGGACGACGAGGGGGGTGTGGTGGTGGAAGAACGCGAAAAGAAGACGACGAGACGCCGTCCGGGCGGCCCGACGACGTCCGGGGAAGTCGTGGAAGTCGTGGTGTACACGGACGGCGCGTGCACGAACAACGGGAGCAAGCACGCCGAAGGAGGTATCGGGGTCTTCTTCGGGGACGGCGATCCCAGGAACGTCAGTCGTCGCATCCGGCCCTCCGCGGAGGTCCCCGGGATCACCAACCAATCCATGGAGCTCGTGGCGTGCAAGACCGCGGTCCTGCGCTGGCTGCAGCAGCGACGCGATGATACGACGACCGCGGACGTCCTGTGCGTCCGCACGGACTCGGAGTACGTGGTGAAGTCCATGACGGTGTGGGCCAAGCGCTGGGAGAAGGACGGCTGGAAGGGGCGCAACGGGCGTCCGGTGTCCAACCTGGGCCTCATGCGGGACCTGTACGCCATGCGCAAGCGGCACGGCGTCCGATTCGAGCACGTCCCCGCCCACCGCGCCGCTCCTCCGCGTGACTCCGACGCGTACCCCTCCTGGTACGGCAACATGAAGGCGGACGAGCTGGCGCGGGGGGGTGCGAGAAAATGAAAAAACGCGTGATCTTCTTCCTCGCGGAAGGCCGGCTTCGAAGCGACCGGCAGGGGAACGTGACGCTCGTGCACACGAAGGTCACGGTCGGCTCCCGCGTGGCCTCTCGACGGCGCTCACTTGTTCCGCGAAGCGATGAACACGTACTTGATGCCGTCGAACAGCTCCCCGATCCCTCGACAGAAACGGGAGAGCCGCCGGCAAGGGGCGCAGCAGCCGCAGCACCGGTACGCGGGTTGTTCTTCGGACATGATGTAAAGTACGTCCCGAAAAAATCGAAAGACGTGGCCGTACGTGGACGAGTGAAAAGAAGGATGCCCGGTCTCGCGGAGAAGAAGCGGGACGCACGTCCTCGACGCCTCGACGAGATCTCGCGATGTTTGCTTCGGGACCGGCGCCGCCGTCGTCAAAGAGAGGAGGAGGGCGACGAAGCGGACGTCGACGACCACCCCCTTCCTCGAGAATACGTCGGAGGGCGCGACGGAAGACCCGTATAAAAAAAGGTCGACTGGTGTAAGGAGGATACGGACAGCGAAGGCGCAGATGATCATCCCCGTGCGCTGCGTGACCTGCGGCAAGGTGCTGGGCGACAAGTGGTCGGCGTACGACCGCCGCGTTCGTCAGCTGACCGAAGAGGGCGTCATCGACGACGAGGACGTCAACAAGGACGTGGTGCACACCAAAGGAGACAAAGCTCCGCGGGGGAAGATCCTGGACGAGCTGGGCGTCACGCGCATCTGTTGCCGTAGGACGATGCTGACGCACGTCGACCTGGTGGACGTCATTTGACGATGTTTTACGCCACGCCTCTTTCTCTTTTTTTTCCTCACATGTAATATACACAACACGACACACGCGCATCCCTCCTTCTCCGTCATGCCCCCCAAGATGCAGCAGCACAACCGAGACAAGGCCGAACGCCACTTCACGGTGCTCAGGTCGTCGTTCGACGCCAAGCAGGGCTCGAAGGACAGCTCATACAAGGGGGACTTCCAGGCGGCGGCGAAGAAGGCCGGTAAGGTGCTGTTCACACGCTTCCCCGGGAAGATGAACGAGACCCTATTCATCGAGGTCCGCGAGACCACCAAGTCCAAGCCCAAGGCCAAGAAGGACGATAACGTCAAGACGTACAAGGTGGTCTGCGAGAAGCTGAAGAAGCCCATCATCATCAAGCGCGGGGACGTGGAGATCACCGTGAACAAGCATTACGAAGCCACCGAGGTGGACGCCAGAGAGGCCGAGAAGCACCTCATGGGCCCCAAGAAGAGCGGCGGCGGCAGCGACGGTGCCAGTGTCAGTCCCAGCAAGAGCGGCCCCAGTGCCGGTCCCAGCAAGAGCGGCAGCGGCTCCAGCCCCAGTGCCAGTCCCAGCAAGAGCGGCAGCGGCTCCGGCCCCAGTTCCGGTGCCAGCGCCGGCCCCGGCAAGAGCGGCGGCAACATGAGCGGCGGCTTCTTCCACGGTCTCGACTTCTGAAGAAGAGGGGCACTCAGAAGCCGTCGTCGTATTCCAGGTGGGGGTCCTCGTTGTGGACGCCGGCGCGCTGGTACTGCGACGGCCGCTCCTCGAAGAAGTTGCTGCGCCCCAGCATCCCTATGAGGTCCATGAAGGGGAACGGGTTGTGCGATCCGTACATGGCGTCGTGACCCAGCTTGCCCAGGAGGACGTCCGCGACGTGCTCGATGTACGTGGCCATGAGCTGCGCGTTCATGCCGATCATGTTGCACTTGATGGACTCGTTGATGAACTCCTTCTCCACGTCCACGGCTTCCCGGAACATGTCGCGGATGTCCGCCTCCGTCATTTTTTGGTCCTCGGGGACGTACTCGGTGTACATGAGGCACGCGAAGTCGGTGTGCATGCCTTCGTCCCGCGCGATGAACTCGTTGGACTTGGTGAGGCCGGGCAGCAGGTTGCGCTGTTTCAGCCAGTACACCGCGCAGAAGGCGCCCGAGAAGAACAGGCCCTCCACGATGGCGAAGGCCACCAGACGGACCGCAAACGGCGCGGCGTCGGTGTTCAGCCGCCACTTGTCCGCCCAGCTCGTCTTCTTGGCCACGCTGGGCATGTCGCCCAGGTTGCTGAACAGGGCGTCCTTCTCCGCGTCGTCGGTGATGATGGTGTCTATCTGGATGCTGTACACCTCGCTGTGGATGTTCTCCATCATGGCCTGGTACGTGTACGCCACCTGCGCCTCCAGGATGGGGACGTCGGTGCAGAAGTTGGAGGTGCAGTTCAGCGCGACGATGGCGTCCGTCGCGGAGAAGAAGGCCAGCACGCCCTTGACGAACTCGCGCTCCGCGTCGTTCAGGACCTCGTTGTACTGCCGGCGGTCGTCGGAGAAGTCCACTTCGTCCGCGGTCCAAAAGGACGCGAGCTGGTCCTTGTACATCTTCCAGATCTTGGGGTGCTGGATGGGGAACATGGTGAAGCGCTGCTTGTGGTCGTTCGCCAGTGCGCCGTTGGATGATGCCATGGTGTGAGGTACCAACGCTTCACATATTTTTTTGGTTTAAACCGCATCCCGATGCCGGGACGCGGAAGAAGCGCGCTCGCGAGGATGACGACGGAAGCGGACGAGCAGCTCCAGTTGCTGGACGACACGGAGCTGTGGGCGACGTTCGCGGACGACACGCGGCATGAAGGAGGCGGAGAAGGCGGAGCCGCGGCGACGTGCGTCCATTGCGGTATGTCAGACGTCCTGGAGCTGGACGAAGGGAACGTGGTGTGCCGCGCGTGCTCCACCGTCAACACGCGGCACCTGGACTCCACCGCGGAGTGGAGGTCGTTCGGCAACGGCGACCAGGACTCGCGCTCGCGGGACATGAAGCGGTGCAGCGGTATGTTGTCGGGAGGAGGAGCGGGAACGGACGCGGGCGGAGAAGCGGGGACGACGGCCTCCGCGTCCGACCCGATGGGCAGCTCCATCGTGGTGTCCACCTGCGGAGGCGGCGCGTCGGGAGGGAAAGGATGCAGGGGGCGTAAAAGGAGGCCCGCGAGGCCGCCTCCGCCTCCGCCTCTCCTCGAGGAGCACGAAGGGCCGGAAAAAGAAGAAGAAAACGGAGGACGACGATCGCGGGACGCGGGCTCCTTGGTCATCACGCGCATGATGCAGCGCGTCCACTTCTGGAACTCCATGACGCACCGCGAACGCAGTCTGCTGGGGGTGTTCGAGACGTTGCGCGTCCAAGCCGCGAACAACGGCATCCCGCGCTGCATCCTGGACGAAGCCAAGCAGTGGTTCAAGACGGTGAGCGAAGGTCGCATCTTACGCGGAGAAAACCGGAACGCGGCCATCGCCTGCAGCATCTACGTGGCGTGCAAGGCCAACGACGTCCCGCGCAGCGTCCGCGAGATCTCTTCTATCTTCAACGTCCGCCCCGTGGCCATCACCAAGGCCTTCAACGCCTACGTGGGGGCCAAGGACGTCGCCGTCACGCACTCGCGCCCCTCTCACTTCGTGGCGCGCTTCTGTTGCCGCTTGGAACTGGCGGCGGAGACGACGCGCGTGTGCATGCGCATCGTGACTCGCGCGGAGGAGGGCGACATCGTGGAGGAGAACACGCCGCCCACCATGGTGGCCGGAGCCATCCTCATGGCCAGCGTGCTCACCGGAGAGATGCACGTCACCGAAGAGCGTATCGCGGAGGTCACCCAGACGCGCCCGACCACCGTCGCCAAGTGCTACCGTCGTCTGCTGCTGCACAAGGACGATCTCCTGCGGTGATGTCGAGGATAAAAAAACGCTTCCTCTTCGTGCGTTCACTCGGCCTTCTTGCGGGGGATGGCCTCCAAGAGAGACAGCATCCGGGCCGCCGCGGTCTTCGGGCCGCCGCCGTCGCCTTCGGACCTCTTCCTCTTGGGGTGGTCCTTCTTGACCCGCTTCGCGGCCTTCGGTTTCTCCCCGTCGCCGTTGACGACCAGCACGTCGTACGTCGCGTGGACGCACACCACTTCGGCGAGTGTTATCGCGTTCTTCACGGTGACGTACATCGGCCGGTAGACGGCGGTGGAAGACGAAGGGGTGTCGTGATGCACGCGTCTCAGCGCGGCCTCGGAGTACCTGAAGACTCTTTCGTTTTCCCAGTCGAACATGGACAGCGCCCACCGCCGGAGCCAGTCCAGGAAGGAGGGCGTGTAGAGGATGGGCTTCATGTCACCGTCGATCTTTTCCCTGCTTCCGGGCAGGTCGTAGTTTTTGATGCGGTTCGACATGTCGTCGAATAGCGCCTGGATCTTGGGACCGACGACGTCCTCGTTCGCCGCTGCCGGGGGCGGCCGCAGCTCGCTCGCGATCAGCCGCCGACAAGAGACGATCAGGGCGGTGATGACGCCCCCCTTCAGAGTCCGGCCGCTCAGCAGCTCGGTCCTGCCGATTTCGCGTCCGTCGATCCGGTATACGACGTACGTCGTGTGCTCTTCGGTCCTGATGTACAGACGGTAAAACACGCGTCTCACCTGGTTCTTGATCTCCTCCTCTTTTTGTTCGGGGTAGAGGCAGGTGTTGAGATTCCAATTTTCGAAACATTGGTCTCTCTTGTTCTCCTGGTCGTCTCTCGACGGATCGTGGTTCGTCTGCATGACGACGAAGAAGGATGCACGCACGCACGCTAGATCGCTCGCCCGCTCGCTAGTTACGGTCAACCGGTATCGTGGATCCGCCGTTTTCAATTTTTTTTCGCGAAGCCTTCGAGGTTCCTCAACACGTCGTGCACTCTTTTGTTCCTTTCGTTCTTCGTCTTCTTCTTCGGTGTGGCGCCTTCTTCACGAGGACGCCGCGGCAGCGGCTGCTTCGTGTCGCGGACCACGACGAGGCCGCCGTGGAGGACGTATATGCACACGGCTTCGGCGACTTCGACGGCGTTCCTCAACACGGCCGCGAGGGGGGTGGCGTTCCGGTTCCCTCCGTCGCCACCGCACACTTCCTCCACGACGCCCTCGCGGTAGAGAAAGACGTGGTCCTCTCCTCCTCCGTCCGCCGCGAACATTCCGCACGCCCGCTCGTACAGGTAGGGCCGCATGTGCTTCAACAGCTCTCTTCCGCCCGGGATGTCCCCGCCGTCCGGCAGCGCGGCGTCGTCGTGAAGCACCCGCCACAGCCGACGCCGTCCGTCGTCTTCGTCTTCCCGCCGCGGCGGCTGCTCCTGCTTTCCACGACCGTGACGGCTCCGCCGCTCCTCCTGCACCAGGCTCAGCATCATGGAAGTCGTCATCGCGGACCTGCACGTCCTGCCTCCGCCGAACAGCACCACTTCTTCTCCGCGGCCGTCCTCCACCGCGAACACCGTCTTCACGGATTTGGTGAGCTTGACGCACACCTTCATCGCGCTTCTGCCGTGGAGGAGGATGCGAGAGACGCCGAGTGGTCCATCGTCGCGGGGCGGCACGACGACCATCTTCTTCACGAAACGCCCGTAGGAGGGCGCCAACAGCTCTTCCGCCGCGGTCTTCACGGCTTCCGCGTCCATGAAGTCATGGGCCACGTCGCGGTACGATCGCGGCTTGATGATCCGGGCCAGTTCCTCGAAGTACTGCTGCTGCTGCATCTATTTTATTTTTTTGGAGTCTCCTCGCTTCGCGGACGGACACGGTTATACGTCAACGAACTTTGCGATCCCTTCCAGTCGCCGTAGGTGGTTGTAGCGACGCACCTCCGGGTACAAGTGACGTGTGATGACGAAGAGCGCGAGGAAAAACGCCAGACAACACGCGACGTACAGAGATGCGTTTTCCAACCCTCCGCTGCCTCCTCGCCGACGGTTCGCGACCTCTTTCTCTTCGTCTGCCTCCTCTTCCTCCTCGACGAGATTCTCTCGCGAATCCCGTGGATCCGGCGCGGTGGACGACAGGACGTCTTCCATCCCGAAACACACCAAGGCCGCCAGGCCGGCGCACAAGCCCAGGAAAGAGGACAGCAGCGGAGGGACGGCGTCGAACAGCCATTCGTCCCACGCCGGTCCCAGCTTGCCGAGGAGCAGACGGTACAGGGGCAACGGCGCGGCCGCGGAGAGGATCATCATGAGTCGGGGCATGTACAACGCCGCGACGTCGGGGGGAGGGACCACGAACCTCAGACTCCTGGTGAACTCGCGCCGCAGCATCCACCGCCGCAGTCGGACGAGCCCCGCGCGTATTCGCCACTGCAGCCCGAACTCCTTCGCGAGCAACAGCACGTTGCCGGAGGAGGTCAAGGGGACGATTCCGGCGACCAGGAGTCCCAGGACGTACTTGGGGTACCACAGCGGCTGCACGGCCATCACGAACACGGGGTTGGTGAGCATGAACTCCGTCAGGTTGAGCTTCGTGAGCGTCAGGTGGAGTTTGTCCAGCTGCGCGACGAACCTGCGGAAGCCTCCGAAGCGGTCCATCATCCGCGCGCAGCCCGTGACGACGAATCGCGTCTTCAGGAAAGACAGCCAGGACAGCGGGAGTTTCTCGATCGCGAACGTGATCGCGACGATCAGCACCACCGCGACGACCGCCAGGATCCAGCCGCGAGGTTTATTGCCGTAGGAGAACCAACGACGTATGCCCGCCAATCGCGGATGCATCATCCACCCGAACCCGACGCCCGCGTTTCGTCGATCGCGCCGGATGCGATCCCGCTTCTCCCGCAGCGCCCGGGCGGCGACCACCGCGGGATCCTCCTCGACGTACCGAGAGCCCGCGGCGTGCCCCAATACCGCGATCGGGAAGAGGGTGTCCGTGGAGGGCTTCACGTCTCGCGAGGACGCGCCGCCCGCTTCCCGGACCGCCCGATTCGTGGTTTCCGTGTCCCCACATACCTCCGCGGCCGCATCTTTCTGCTCCGGTCCGCCTCCTCCCAAACCGCAAGAGCCCGCGGCGGGACGCTGTTGAGGGATCGCGCGGTCCTCCGTGAAGCCGAATTCCTTCTTCTTCGTGGCTTCGGGAGGGGGGACGATGCAGCTCGTGGGTCCGGGGGGCGTGTCGTCCTTCTCTCGTCGCGGAGGAGAAGGCGGCGGCTCCTGCTGCGTGTCCGTTTCTTGTTTCTCCTCCATCCCCTCGCAGCCCACCAACCGCGCCGTCATCTCCGCTCGCTCCGCGGCTTTCGCGTGGTCGTCGCGTTTTTTCACGAGGGGCCGCAGTTCCGCCCTGGCTTCGAAGCCGACGTTTTCGTCCTCCAAGGGATTCTTCGCGTCGTCCACCTTCGCTCCGTTCGCCGCCAGGCGCTGGACGGCGTCCCGGACGTCGGCTTCCGACTTTTCCAGAGCCTCCCGGGCGGACTTCCACTGGGTCACCAGGAGCTCACAGCACCCCCCTTTCTTCGTCTGTTCCTTCGTTTTCCGCAGGGCGTCTCCCGCGGCCACCAGGGCCGTCGCCGTGCCCACGTCGCTGTCCTTCAACGCGTCCCTCACTTCCTGGTCGTCCGAGCCCTCGGCGTGCACCTTCGTCCTCAGCTCGGGAGGGGCGCCGCCGTCGGCGAGGAACGCGGCCTCGGCGTCGTCGAACTTCTGTTTCGCCTTCTTCAACCTGGACCCGAGCACCCGGCACTCCTCCTTGATGGACTCGTCGGCCTTCAGTCGAGAGAAGGTGACGTCGCCGAGCAGACGCTTTTTTTTCGCGCCGCTTTCGCCGCCGCCCTCCTTTTTCTGCTGCCGCTCCCGTTTGCTCTGTTGCCACCGCTCGCCGTAGTCGACCGCCATGGCTGTTGCAATCCGGGGGTAAAAATAATTTCTGAGTTGAATGTACACCTGTCCCCTCGTTCACGCGCATGACGTACGCCGATTACACATTCGACGGCAACGAAATCTTCTGGCGCCTGTTCAAGTACCTGTTCGACGGCCTCGTGGTGGCCCTGGCCGCGTACTTCATCCCCGGAAAGAAACTGGAACTGGAAGAGATCATGGTGCTGGCGTTGATCGCGTCCGCCATTTTCGCCGTGCTGGACCTGACCTCTATGGGCGCCGCGGTCAGAAACGGTGCCGGGTTCGGCATCGGCGCCAACCTCGTCGGCTTCCCCGGCGGCACCCCCGTGGTCTAGGAGTCGTCCTATCTTTCCATGCTGCGCATAAGAGTCCGACGGCGTCCGAGACGCCCCAGTCGTCGTCGTCATGGGCATCCCTCTGTTTTTCAAGTACGTCCGCCAGACGCAGCCCCACCTGCTGAACCGACTGTCCATCCGGACCCTGACGGAGGGCGCGGAGCCCGCCGCCGGCAGCGACGGCACCGGCAGAGGGCGCCGGCGCCGGCAGCGGCAGGTGCAGGAACAGGAGCAGCCTCGACAGTCCAGCTGCGACTGCCTGTACCTCGACTTCAACTGCGCGGTCCACAGGTGCGCGCGCGTGGTCGCCGAGCTCCGCAGACAGCACAGAGACGGTGACGGCGAGCAGAGGGAGCTGGAGGACGAGGTCATCCGCGAATCCTGCGAGTTCGTGCGCAAGATGGTGCGCGCCCTCCGACCGCGTCGCTACCTGTACGTCGCCGTGGACGGCATGCCTCCTCTGGCCAAGATGATGCAGCAGCGCAGTCGGCGCTACATGTCCGCGATGATCGCGGGAGGAGGAGGAAGAGAGGACGAGCACGCCGCCGCGGAGCGCTGGGACTCCAACTGCGTGACGCCCGGCACGGATTTCATGGCGCGCCTGGACGCCGCGCTGCGGAAACTTAAGACGTCTCTGCGCCGCGATGCGGTGTACAAGGTGCCGGACGTGTGCGTGTCGTGCTCCTCGGAGCCCGGCGAAGGAGAGCAGAAGATCACGCAGGAGATCCGGCGTCTGTCGCGACAACGAGGAGAAGGAGAAGCGGAAGCGGAAGTGTTCATCTATGGCCTCGACGCGGATCTGCTGCTGCTCGGAGCCTTGTGCGCGGACGTGTGTCGCGTCAGTATCTTCCGCCCGTCCGACCGCGACTCCCCGAAACCCGGCACGGGGTTGCACGACGACATATACTTCGCGGTGGACGTCTCGCACTTCAAGCGCCACATCCACTCCCGCATGGGCGCGTCGGACGAGAGGCAGTCCGTGCTGGACTACGTCGTGCTGTGCAGCCTGATGGGCAACGACTTCGTGCCCGGCCTCGCGTGCCTCCCGGTCGGCGAGGACTCCGTGAACGCCTTGATCGACGGCTACCACTCCGCCACCGCTTCCTCGAAGGAGGAGCGGCGGTGCCTGACGTCGATCGCGAACGGCGAGCGCATCGACGTGGACCGCGGTATCCTCGCGGCCGTCCTGGACTCTCTCGTCCCGGGAGAAGAGCGTCGCGTCCACGCCGCCGACACGGAATACTACTCTCAGTGCGACGCGCAGCGCAGGCAACCCGGCGGCATCCTGGACCTCGACAAGTACGGGCTGTCCCATCCGTTCCCGCGCGACCTCGTGCGCCCGGGAGACGGCGGATGGCGCCTGCGCTACTACCGGCACCTCTTCCGCAACGGCGACGACGCCGACGTGGTCGCGAAGGCGTGCGTGTCTTTCCTGGAAGGCCTGGTGTGGAGCGTGAACTATCACGTGCTGGGTCCCTCCGCGGCGTCCATGACGTGGGCGTACCCTCACGGCTTCGCTCCCACCGCGGTGGACGTCGCCAACCACCTGAGCCTGTGTTCGTCGGAGACCCTGCCTCATCCCGCGGGGGCGGCGGTGGGGCCGCAGCATCGTCATCCTTCCAAAAAGGGGGGCGGTAACCAGCGCTTCGCGTTACCCGCGTCGGTGCAGCTGCTGCTGGTGCTGCCGCTGGAGTCGTTGAAGCGGTACGCGGACCCCGAGACGGTGCGACGGGCGACGGCCCTCGAGGGGGGCTGTGCGCACCTGTTCCCCGTGCGCTTCCGGGTGCTCACGTACTTAAAGCGCTACGCTTCGGAGTGCGTCCCGTTGACTCCCGCCGTGGACGAACATGACCTCCGACGCCTGTGCGAGCTTTCCTCCGCGCGGCGGTGAAGAAGAAGAGCGACGGAAGTTCTCGTGCGTGGCCAAGCGTCTCTTGGGCGCGGACTTCG
>Ga0102930_1000161_pt1 | contig 21769 bp, 26 predicted proteins | sample SalPon1_B_H2O_MG_FD_84514 | JGI IMG/M metagenome (GOLD analysis project Ga0102930, IMG submission 84514) | Salt pond water microbial communities from South San Francisco under conditions of wetland restoration - Salt Pond MetaG R1_B_H2O_MG | ecosystem: Environmental > Aquatic > Non-marine Saline... | reverse complement strand
GAGGCGACGATGGCGTTGCCGAGCCGCTCGTCGAGTTCGAACCGTGGTTCGATGATCCCCTGATGGAGGCCGCTGGAGATCCGCGCGCCGAGCGAGCCGTAGACGCCCCCGCGGGTGGCTAAAAAGGCGGGCAACAGCAACAGGAGGCCGGGGACGCTCTCGATCCCGTTGCGCATGGTCTCGCTGCCGAGGATCGTCCCCGCGAACAGGCCCGCGACGAGGCTGACGACAATGACAGGCAGGGCGTCTCGGTAGACGTCTTTGGCCGTGTCCTGTCCGTACATCCGTTTCGACGTGGGCGTGGGACGAACAAAAAGCTGGCTGGCGGCGGGGTGTCCCAGTGTGTCGACCACCCATGCGGTCACTGACTCGCCGAGTTAGTTGTCGACTACTTATAACGACGTTCCTCCCAACGTGCGGCGTGGGTTTCGGTCACAGTCGACAGGAACCCGGGCCGAAGGCCTGTATGATTAAGTTCACCCAGTCGCAGGTGTTGCTATGGACTATACGCTGGCGATCGAAAACGCACCCGACTCCATCACCGGCGGCACCGGCCTCCTGTTACTCCACCCGAGCATCGGCGAAACCGACCGGATCGACACCGACTTCCTCAAGACCGACACTGACCACTTCCTCGTCATTTCGACCCGGACCACCGCCCGCGAGGTCGAACAGAAGCTCGAACACTACGACGTCGACGAGGACCGCGCAGTAATCCTCGATACGCTCTCGGTCGAACGCGGCTACTCCCGCCGCGGCTCCGAGGACGTTCACTACGTCTCCTCGCCGGACGATCTCGACGGCATCGTCGAACAGACCGCGAACTTCCTGGAGGCCCACGACGGGAAGGTACGGATCAGCGTCGACTCGCTGACCGAGATGATCTACTACGCCGACGAGGACGGCGTCTACGAGGCGACAAAGCAGATCCTCGAACTGTTGGCCGACCACGACGCGGTCGGCATCTTCCACCTCTCGAAGGAGGTCCACGATCAGGACACCCTCGACCGGTTCAACGAGCTGTTCGACGGCATCGTCGACCTCGGCGACGACAGCAGCGTGACCGTCGAGTTCTGATACGGTTTACTGTAGACGGTTACCGACTCGACCGCCACCAGACTGGCAGTCAAGCGGTAACTTCCTCCAATAAACAGTATGAGCGACCACTCTCCTCCCCCTCCTCTTCTGCCTTTTAAGTATATGCCGCCTACTCGGCGAGCGTCGACACTGTTTTGTCGGCCCACTTGATCGCGTAGTCGGCCCCGTACTCCCGGAAGGCGTCGGTATCGAGCGCGCCGAACGGCGTCGGGAGGTCGAGGCCGTGTTTGATCGCCGAACAGGCGTACTCGGTGGCCTCGGGGAACGTCATCTCGCCGTGGGCGACCGACCGCGAGAGGTCATCGAGCCGCGGTTCGAGTCGTTCACCCGCATCCAGCCACGTCTCGTACAGCGGCTCGAATTCAGGCTCGTCGACCCACGATTCGAACGCCGGTCGCGTCTGGAGGCCGACCCAGCCATCGAACAGCGCGGCGGCGATCTGGTAGACGTCGGCCGGTCCGAGTCCTGTCACGTCGTCCAACGCGGCGTAGCCCTCGCCGAAAAACGGCAGGAAGTGTTCGGGGATGCCACAGTCGAGTTGCACGAACGCCTCGGCGACCAGAAAGTCGAGAAACGCTTCGGGTGTTCCTTCGGCCCGCTTTTTTAACAGGACTGTCGGCGGCTCAGTCTGGGTGGTCCAGACGACCGTGCCGTCGCCCGGCATCCCGATCGTAAACGCCGGGCCAGCGTACTGTTCGAGCGCTGTCGGCGCGTCGTCAGGAAGCCAGTCGACTGGGTAGCTGGCCGGAGCCAGCGCGTCGGCGAACAGCCCGAGGTCCTCGGCGACTGCCGGGGGAAGCGTCTCGAAATCCTGTGCGACATCGAGGACTGTCGCCTCGCGTGCGTAGCGCTCGCGGGCAGCTTCGAGAGGCGTCGATAGCGACCGGTCGCTGAACATTACGCGAGGACGTACGAGAGGATGATCCCGACCGCCAGCAGCGCCGAGATGCCCACCGTCCCTGCCACGATCTTGGTAGCTTTGCTCATAGCCTACGGTTCGGTGGCGTCCAAATAAACCCTTCAATCTCGGTTTGCCCCGTGAATTTATGCGGGCAGCGGTGGTAGGCCGTGGCATGCACGTCCGGGATGCGGTCGAAGACGACGCCGAGGCGATCGCGGCGTTGGCCGATGCACCGGCGGATGTCGTTCGGAACCTCGTCCACGACCGAAGCGTCCGCGTTGCCGAACGGCAACAGGGGAACCGCGATCCGAACGTCGACACCGAGGCCGACGACACCGATCTCTTGGGGTTCGTGAGTTTCGACGCCCACGACCAGACGGTCCACGTCACCCAGTTCGGCGGCACCGAAGCCGCCTGTGAACGCCTGTTGGCCGAACCAGTGCGCTTCGCCGCCAGCGAGCAAATGGACGTCGAGGTACTGGTCGAAACCGAAGCGACCGAAAAGAAGGCGGCCGTCGAAGCCGCGGGGTTCAAAACCGCAGGTACTGGCCCGATGTTCCGTGGTTCACGGACGATCCGCTACCAGCAGCGACCCTGACGGGACGCTCTCCGGCCGACTCACTCGATGTCGATCTGCCGACCCGCTTCGACCACCTCGGTCGACTCCTTGGGTACGGTCACGGTGAGCACGCCATTGTGGTAGGCCGCGGTCGCGCCCTCGTCGTCGACCATCTCAGGGAGCCGTACGCGCCGTTGAACCGACGCCGTCCGGCGTTCGCGGTGGAGATAGTTCGCCTCGGTCTCGTGGTGACGTTCGGCGCTGATTGTTACGACTCCATCGTCGATCGTGAGGTCGATCTCCTCGCGGTCGAACCCCGGCAGGTCGGCCGTCAGAACGAACTCTTCGTCGTTGTTGGCGATGTCGACGGCCATCCCCGCCGACCCGTCACCGGATGTCATCAGATCGAACCCCCGGCCGAACTGGCCGAAGCCATCGAACGGTGTGAGTGTGCGTTTCATTCTGTCTTTCACCAGCCAACATATACCCTCGCTGATGGCTTAAAGGGCGCTGGAGCCGTGTTAGCAGCCTGCTGCTCGGCTGCGAAAAAATAGGGACCGTTATTCGACGTCGATCTGGTAGCCAGCCGAGGACTCGGGATCGAGTTTCGGGAGCGTCACCGTCAGGACGCCGTTGTTATAGTCGGCCGAGGCGTTTTCGGCGTCGACCGCTTCGGGCAGCCGGAGCTGTCGGCGCACCGATTCGCGCCGCCGCTCTTGGCGGTGGAACTGGGCGGTTTCCTCGCTCTCCTCGGATTCGTACTCGGCGCTGACGGTGAGGCTCTCTCGGTCGACCCGGAGGTCGATATCGTCCCCCGAGAAACCGGGGAGGTCGACGCTGACGACCAACTGGTCGCCCTGATCGGCGACATCGGCGCTCACGTCCGAGAGCATGCTTTGGCTCTCGAAGCCGCCACTCAGCTCGCCGAACTGGCGGTTCATTCGTTCGATCAGTTCGTCGAGTTCGCGGAACGGATTGGGTCGTCCAGCCATACCCCTAAATTGGGCACTGAGAGACATGAATATTGTCGACGCCAACCCAACAGGAACGGCCGGACAGTCCGGGCTCGCTGAGAGTCAGTACAGAACGTGTTTCGTGTCGTAGGAGCCGAGGTTTCGCACCCAGCCGTCGTCGACGATCCCGTCGATCTCGTCGAGGGCCTCCTGCACGCGGCTCTCGTAGACCCCAGCTTCGATATCGAAGTGGAACAGGTAGTCGCCGAGGCGGTTGCCGCTGGGCCGGGATTCGACCCGCGAGAGGTTGATGTCCCGGTCGGCGAACGCCTCCAAGAGTTCGAGCAGCAGGCCGGGATAGTTGACGTTCGGGTAGACGATCAGCGAGGTCTTGCCGCCAGCATCGGAGCGTTCGTCGGCGGGCGCAAGGAGGAAAAACCGCGTCGCGTTGGAGTCCTGATCCTGGATGTCCTCGGCGAGGACCGCCAGTTCGGTGCCGTTGGTCGCGTTCGAGGGGTGGCCGATGGCGGCGATCGAGGGGTCATCGCGGGCCTGCTGGACGCCACGGGCGGTGCTGGCGACAGCCTCCTGTGTCGCCTCGGGGTAGTGGTCTTGGAGGTAGCTTCGACACTGCGCGAGCGCTTGGGAGTGGCTGGCGACCGTCTCGAACGCCTCGCTTTGGGCGAGTAGGGCGTGTCTAATCGGCGTTATAATCTCACTAACGACCGCCACGTCGCGGTCGGCCAGCGCATCGAGCGTCTCGGTGACGCTGCCCTCGATGCTGTTTTCGATGGGGACGACACCCCGTTCGAAGCTGCCGTCGTCGACGGCCTCAATGATGGCGGTCACCGACTCGCGGAACGAGACGTCGTCGGTGACGGCGCTGGCGGCACGGTGTGAGTAGGTCCCGGCGGGACCGAGCGTAACGGCGTCCATTGGCCCCCTGTTGGGAGAGTGATTTGAAAAGGGCGTCGGCGTCGACAGCGCTGCTTGGCAGTGTTCCCCCCGTTCCGACTGTGATACTATCGACCTAGTTTCATTAAGGATGCTGGCCGAATTGTAACCTGTTTGAACTATGACCGTCAGTTCGATCAGCGAACTCGACCGACTACCGCCAGTGACGGGCGGGCTGCTCGTGGTCGCCTTCGAAAGTCTCCCACTGTTTGCGGTGGTCGACCGCGCAGTTGGGTTCCAACAGCCGGTCGTCATCGGCATTCACTGGCTCGTCGCGGCTATCGTGGTCGGTGGTGCGCTCACGTTCGAAGACGTCTCGCTCGGGGACATGGGGTTCCGTCGACCGGCGTGGGTCGACATCGGCTACTTCCTCGGGACGACCATCGCTGCACTGGTCGTCTTCATCGTCGTCGGGCCACTCATCGAGGGATTGGGTCTGTCGACCGAGTCGGCAACTGGCGGCATCGGCGCGCGGCCGGACCTCGTGATGGGGCTGCTCACCGCCGTTACCATCGGTGTCGCCGAAGGGGTTCTCTACCGGGGGTATGCTATCGAACAACTGCTCGCGTATACCGACAGTGTCGTCGTCGCTGGCGGACTCACGTGGATACATACGACAGTCGCTCCCAGAGAACGATAGATGCTCGACGATCTCCTCGTTGCGGTTTTAAAAACCGTGCAGTTCGTTGCCGAGCAGTCCGCCGACATCTATCACTGGCTCCGCTCGGCCGACACCGAACACGAGTAGTCTGCAACTCCCGTACTGCCAGGTGATGACTGGTCGTCTCTCAGAACCGTGATTCGAGTTCGGTCCGCAGATCGTCGACGTCCAACCCTTTCATCGCAAACAATACGAGCAGGTGGTAGACGAAGTCGGCGGATTCGTACTGCAGTTCGTCGAGGTCGTCGTCTTTAGCTGCCAGAATCAGTTCGGTCGACTCCTCGCCGAGCTTCTCCAGTACCTCGTTTTCGCCCTTGTCGTGGGTAAACAGCGAGGCCGTATACGAGTCTTCGGGCAGGTCGGCCTGTCGCTGTTTGATCGTCGCAAACAGCTCGTCGAGTACCTCGCCGTCGGCTGGTTTGCCCTCGGCGCTGGCTGGCTCGTCGTCGGTGTTGCTCATTGCTCCGCCTCCGCGGGCGCGACCGTCTCTTTCTCACTGAAAAATGTCAGTTGGTGAAGCCGGGTGTCGGGGGTGAGTTCCGGGTGGAACGAGGTGGCGACGACCGAGCCCTGTCGAACGGCGACGGGGTTGCCCTCCCAGTCGGCCAACACCTCGACATCCTCTCCGACCGCGTCGATCAACGGTGCGCGAATGAAGACCGCCGGGAACGGCTCGTCGACCCCCGTGATATCGAGCGGGGCCTCGAAACTGTCCTTCTGTCGACCGAAGGCGTTGCGGTCGACCGTTACGTCGAGCAGCTCCAAGGTTTGGACGCGGCCGTCTTTCGCATCTGCGGCGGCGACGATCAACCCGGCACAGGTGGCCAAAATCGGCTTGCCTGCCTCGACGTGGGCCTTGATCTCGGTGTCGATCCCGTCGTCGGCGAGCAGTCGGGAGATCGTGGTCGACTCCCCGCCCGGCATGAGCAGTACGTCGCAGTCGGGGACGATGCCGTCGGTTCGTATCTCTCGGACCTCGCAGTCGACGTCGTGTACGGCCGCGGCCCGTCGGATCGCGGCGGCGTGTTCGCTCACGTCGCCCTGGACGGCGATAACGCCAGCTATCATGGGTCGACAACCGCGGGCGGCGGTGAAAAAGACCGCGTTCGGCGATTATGCGATCGTCAGCGAGAGGATCTGGACGCCGAGACCGAAGAGGAGACAGAAGGCAATGACGGTTTTCGGATTGATGCGAACGGCGTTCCGGTCCTCGGAGTCGAAATACCGGACGAGTCCGGCACTGGACATCAGCCCGCCGGAGTTGCTATCTGAGCTCATAGCCGAAGTAGGACACTTCGCCATCCTAAGGGTTTCGGCTTCGTCCCGCGGTCTTGGAAACGCTTATGCGCCCACCTCGGCAACCGACGGGCGGGAATACAAATGACGGTTCGACTCACAGACTTCTACGCAGACTGGTGTGGCCCGTGTAAGACCCAGGACCCGATCCTCGACGAGCTCGAAGCCGACTACGAGGACGTCGAGTTCGCCAAGGTCGACGTCGACGAAGAACAGGACGTCGCCAACCAGTATCAGGTCCGCTCGCTGCCGACGCTGGTGATCGAAAACGACGACGGCATCGTCGACCGCTTTGTCGGCGTCACCCAGCGCGACGATCTCGAAGCCGCCATTGAGGAAGCCAGCGCCTAACGCCCCATCTCGCGGCTTGCCGTCTCGGAACGCTTAAACAGCGACGGCGACGATGAGGGGTATGCCAAGCAACGAGAACGCGACCGAGCGAACCCTCAACAAACAGATCTGCATGCGGTGCAACGCTCGCAACTCCCCGCGCGCCGAGAGCTGCCGGAAATGCGGCTACGACCGGCTCCGCCCGAAAGCCAAAGAACGACGCGCAGCCTGAGCCGTCGACCCTTTTATTCCACTGCAACCCACGTCGGTGAGCGTGGCGTTTCGACCGTCCTCGACGATCCCATCCCGAAAATCTCGTTTCGTCGATCCTCTCGTTTAGTTAGCTGTCGACTACGCCCCGATTAGGTGGTCTCTACTCGGGATATTTCGGCTCGCGTCGTTCGGCGCGGCCGAGTGCGCGCTCGATAACGTCCCTGACCGTCTCGTCGTCGGTGGCGTGAAACGGCTCGCCATGGCCCGCGTACATCGCCGACACCGAGTCTGGGAGCCGATCGAGCAGCGCCCCGAGGCTCTCGATCAGTCGCTCGCGGGACTGGCCCGGGCGATCCGTTCGGCCGAAGCTGCCGTCGTCGAACGCCCCGTCGTTGTAGACGACCACGTCGCCGCTGAACAGCGTCGACTCGCCCACGAACGAGAGGTGGTCGGCGGCGTGGCCCGGCGTGTACACCGCCTCGAAGGATTCGTCGCCCATCGCGATCGTGTCGCCGTCGTCGACGTTGTGGGTTCGGTGTGGGTGGTCACTGTAGGCATACACGTCGGCGTCGAACGCCGAGAGGACCGCATCGAGTTCGGCGACGTGGTCACCGTGTTGGTGGGTGAGAACGACCCGGTCGAGTGTGTCGACGTGGTCGGCGATGACCTCGGCGACACCCGGCATCGCGCCAGCGTCGACGAGCGTGGGGGTCTCGCCGTTGAGCAGGTAGGCATTACAGGTAAAGATGTCGGCGGACTCGGTGACGGTGATCGGCTCCATACCGGGGTCACGACACGGATAGTAAAAAGAACCCGGCTGTGCGGGGATTTTTGTGTTCGGCCCCTGTATTATACTCTGTATGGGCTTCGGAAGCTACGATGAGTCTGAACAGGAGAACCAGAACTTCGACACCGACTTCGAGGACGACGAGGGTCACGACACCGAAGCAAACGACCACTCGGGGTCGGTCGACTTCGATATCGGGGCCTCGAACGATGAGCTGCTGGACAGACTCCAAGAGATGAAGGAGTCCGAGGAGCCCGACGAGTAGACGGCCGCGCCGACGAATGTCACCCAAACCCGGCAGCCGCGCCCTCGGCATCGCCGCCTCCGATGCCGCCGACCGCAGCCAGCTCTGTGGGGCGGTCGTCCGGGCCGACCGGGTCGTCGACGACCTCGTTTTTGCGACGTGTACCACCGGCGGCACCGATGCGACCGCCGCCTGCTGTCGGCTGTGGGATCGGCTGGACCGCCCCGACGTGCAGTGGATCCTGATCGCTGGCGTCGCACCCGCGTGGTTCAACCTCGTCGACCTCGACGCGCTGGCCGACCACGCCTACCGCCCCGTTGTCGCGGTCTCCTTCGAGGCCAGTGACGGTCTCGAAACCCCGCTCCGTGAGCAGTTCGACGGCGCGGAACTCGACCACCGGCTCGATATCTACCGTCGACTCCCACCCCGAACCAGCGTGTCGGTCGGCGACGACACGGTTTTCATCCGGGCTGTCGGGATCGATACCGACGCGGCCGCCGAGGTCGTAGCGGCATTTACGCCCGCAGGGAGCGGTCGACCCGAACCCCTGCGCGTCGCTCGGCTCGCCGCCCGTGCTGGTCGCAAGCAGTGGCTCGATGAGCCGGAAAACACTGAGCCTTAAGCCGACGCCACCCGGTGGTTTCGTATGGAACAGTTCGACGGCATCTGCGTCAACGAGTGTGAACGGTGTCCCGAACTCGTCGACTCCCGGAGCCGGATCGTCAACGGGGTCGGGCCGATCGACGCCGATCTGCTGTTCGTCGGCGAGGGGCCGGGAAAAAACGAGGACGAACAGGGCGAACCCTTCGTCGGGCGGTCGGGGAGCGTCCTCGACGAGGCGCTCGGCGAGGCCGGGGTGCTGCGCGAGGAGGTCCGGATCACCAACTGCGTGCGGTGTCGACCGCCGGAGAACCGCGACCCGACGAAGGAAGAACTCGCCAACTGCCGGGGGTATCTCGACGACGAGATCGAAACGGTCGACCCAACGCTGGTCGTCACCCTCGGCAAGGTTCCGAGCGAACACCTCTTGGGGCGGTCGGTTGCGATCACGAAGGAGGCGGGTGATGTCGTCGAAACGCGCTTCGGTGATCGCTCACAGCGACTTCTCCTCTCAGTGCATCCTGCTGCGACGCTGTACGACCGGAGCCAGCGGGAGACCTTTTTCGAGACGATCGCCGAGGCGGTCGACGTCGCTGGACTCGGCGGGGGGGTTGACTCGGGCGGTGGACAGTCGCGTCTCGGGGACTACTGAGCGGTCGGCTGCCCGAATCAGGACGGTTGTGAACCCGTCTCGAACAGCGTAAACGGCTGATTCACGCAGGACCAAATGAGATGTTCATGCTCGACCGTTAGCCCCATTTCGTCCAGCGATTGGGCGATCCGTGTGATGTTTTTTGCGACACCATCGTACTGTATACGATTCTGATACCCACTGCTGACTGCGATTTCTGTGCTCCGACAAGGGGATGCATTCGATTTTCGAACCGAGTATATATACTGCCAGCTATATTCTCACGGCTATGCTTATATAGGATTGAGCAGTAGTGTCCAGTACCAGTTGCACGGGGAAACCAACTGGTGTATCGGGCACGTCCAGTACGTTTCGACAGACTGTCGACGACCGTGCGATTCCACAGGTTGGGGGGCCTGTCGCACACTTCTGCCCGCTTTTACCGAACCGCCTTAGAGCGATGGCAGCCCGTAGGTATCTCGGACCGTACTGGCCAACATGCCGTCCTTGCGGAAGACAATGTAGACGAGAACGAACTCCTCGTCGACCGGGTTCATCACGAACACTGCCCGCTCGCCGTCGTCGTCGCGTTCGGCCTCGACACGCTGGATCAATGGCTCGATCGGTGTCGCGCCGGTTCGGAACTCCTCGAAGAGGTCTCGCGGTGGCGTCTGTTTGGCGAAAGTGTAGACGACGCCGTTGGGTTCGTTGTCGGTGCTGTAGGTGGTTCGGGAGTTGATCGCATCCCCGGCCATCTGGGCGTCGTACCACGTCTCTTGGGCGACTTCGAAGAGGCCGCTGACGCCATCGGCGTACTGGATCCACGTCCGGTCATCGACTGCGCAGTCGACGAACTGCGCCTCGCTGTCGTCCCATGAGAGGCTCGCCGTTACCCCGTAGCCCGGTTTGAGCGACCGGACCGTCTCGGCGAGCTTGTCGTCGGCCTCCGGCGGGACGGCCGCGAGCGGCTGGAGATCAGCCTCGGGGTCGTCGTCTGCGACCGCGGCGACCGCCTCGTCGAGGTCGACCAACAGGAGCCTGCCGTCGGGCCGTCGATCAAGCACTCGAAAGCGGCCGGTCGTCGTCGGTTCCATACCCCAACTGGGCGGTCGACTCGAATAAGCCACCCGACTTCGGCTGTCTCCCGCAACGATGGCTTCAGCGATCTCCGTTACTGACGTACAGGATCTAAGATCGGGTCCATCCGACCGGAAAACAGAACCACGGTAAGTACGCCCGCAAGTGCGCCCGCAGTGATCACCCCACCGACACTGCTGGGCCAGCCGAGGGCTTCGGCGATACTCGACAGGATTCCGACACCGAGGCCCGTGAGAAAGGCATACGCCCATTCATCATCCAGCCGGGTGATCCTGAGGAACAGCGCGCCAGCCAACAGCTGTAGCAGGAAGATCCCACCGAAAACAACGGTTTGAGCCGGTCCACTGAACTGTCCTGTCGCTGCTACAGCAAGTATCGCTCCACCGCCACCGATTCCGGCTAGCATGAGCAACACCCTAAGGGCCTGCCCGATTTGAGATCGATACGTTACCATAGGTTCCTGTTCTGTAGTTGTCAACTTAAACGATACGCCTCCGACCAGTTGCGTATGGAAGACTTCGATCCGTTCGGGACAAAAGCGTTCCAGTCGACCGACAGACCTCTGTCGACTCTCGACACAATACAAGCACCAAAGCACGAAATATTCGAGGGCGGCCGCGCCGTACTCGGCCCGAAGCTCGCCGCGCTGGAGGTCCGCGACGTTGCCGAAGTCGACCACGTCCAACACGCCGTCGGCGAACGCGGCCTCGTCGACCGACTCGATCCGATTCAGTTCGAGGTCGCTGTCGCCGTCGTCGACTGCGGCTTCCATCACCCCCAGATCACCGAGGACGACGAGGTTCGCCCGATCGGTGACCTGCGGGTAGCTCCGGACGATAATCTCGCTGCCGATCCCGGCCGGGTCGCCCATCGTGACCCCGAGGACTGGTTGTTGTGAGGACATCGTCGACCGACTCCGTGCCAACATTCATAAACATTCATTATAGGTTCGGATAAGTCAGTTCGGATGCTATCCTTTCGCTGTCCCCGCGGCAGTCGGTCGGCCTGTGTGGGTGTCTCCGAAACGAATCACCGGGAGATGCCGCCGGTCGACTCCTCGAGTGCGGCCTCGATTTCCTCGCGGGTCGTGACGAGCACGTCGCCCTCGATCGTCCGTTTCAGGGAGGCCGCGGCCGCGCCGTAGCCGAGGGCGGTTTCGATCCCGCTGCCGGCGATCAGTTCGGCCAGCACGCCGCCAACGAAGGCGTCGCCGGTGCCGATGGCGTCGACCGTCTCGGCGTCGATCACGCCCTGTTCGACGATTTCGCCGTCGGTGTAGGCCAGCGAGCCGGTCTCGCCGCGGGTGACGACGACCGTCTCGATGTCGTAGTCGTCGGCCAGCCGGTAGGCGACCGATTCGGCGTCGCCCTCGTAGCCGAGCACCGACCGGGCATCCCGAATCGGCGCGAACAGGAGGTCGACCTGCCCCAACAGCGACTCGTAGCGCTCCCGCGCTTCGGCAGGTGACCAGAGTTTGGAGCGATAGTTGAGGTCGAACGACCGCGTTGCGTCGGCTTCACCGGCGGCCGCCAGCAGGTTGGTCGTCGTCTCGCTGGCTGCCGCCGACAGCGCGGGGGTGATCCCGGTCGTGTGGAACACGTCGGCGGACTCGACGACCGAGAGATCGAGTTCCGCGGCCTCAACGGTCGTGATCGAGGCGTCCGCACGGTCGTAAATAACGTCGGTGCCGCGCGGGTCGGCTCCACGTTCGAGGTAGTAGGTACCGAGTCGGGCCGTCTCGCCGTCGTCCCATTGGACTTCGGGGGTGAGGCCGTGGCTCCGCAACGACCGGACGACGCGTCGACCCAACGGGTTCGCCGGGAGCTTCGAGAGCCACGCCGCATCGGTGCCGAGGCTGGCGGCCGCGGCCGCGACGTTGCTTTCGGCTCCGCCGACCTGTGCGTCGAGCCCGCCCTCGGTTTCGAGCCGCTGGCCGGCCGGCGGCGACAGCCGGAGCATCGTCTCACCGAACGTTACCAGCTCAGCCATGGTATCGACCGCCGTGCATACCCGGCTATCCGCGTGATCGCCCCTTAAGTCCAATCGTTAGGCAGTCGACGATCTCCTGACGCCGCGGATCTCCTCGATTCGCCGAGAGTATGCAGTTCCTACTTATATACTGTTAAACCAAGCCAGCAGCGGCCGCAACCATGGACGAACGCTTTGCTTGATGGTACCATACACCACTGTATGCCCTCCACTCACCGTCTCGGCTTCACCGGCGATGTCATGCTCGGTCGACAGGTAAACGACGCCTACCGGGACGGACAGCGGTCACCCGGGGGCCTCTGGGGGAACCTCCAGCCGCGGCTTCGCGGGCTGGATGGCCTGTTCGTCAATCTCGAATGCTGTCTCTCGACGCGGGGCGAACCGTGGCCCGGCCGACGGTTCCACTTCCGGGCCGATCCCGACTGGTCGACCGACGCGCTCCGGGCGGCGACGGTCGACTGCTGTAGTTTGGCCAACAACCACGCGATGGATTTCGGCCCTGACGCGCTCGAAGACACGCTCTCGGCGCTGTCGGCTGTCGACATCGAGACCGTCGGCGCGGGCCGCTCGCGGCCGGCTGCCCGTTGTCCGGCCGCCGTCGACTGCCGGGGGGTAACCGTCGCCGTCGTCGGCTTCACCGACAACGTCCCCGGCTACGCTGCCACCGACGACCGGCCGGGCACTGCTCACGTCGAGTTCGATCCCGACGACGAGGCGTCGATGGGTGTCCTCCACGAGTCGATTGCGGCGGCCAAGCAGTTCGACCCCGATGTGCTCGTCGCCGCGCTTCACTGGGGGCCGAACAACCGGACCCAACCCCTCGAGGACCACCGAGCTGTCGCCCGCAAGCTGGCCGACTGGGATGTCGACCTCGTCGCCGGCCACAGCGCCCACCTGTTTCAGGGCGTTGAAGTGATCGAGCGCGGCGAGTCACCGACGGTCGTCTGTTACGACATGGGCGATTTCGTCGACGACTACGCGGTCGACCCCACCGACCGAAACGATCGGAGCTTCCTCTTCGAGTTGGTCGTCGGCAGCGACGGCACGCTCCTGGAACTCGAACTCCGACCGACCGAGATCGAGGGGCGAGCGGTCTACCGTGCCAGCAACCGCGGGGCTGCGTGGTGTCGAACCACGATCGAAGAACGATCCGAACCGTTCGACACCGAATTCGACCGCGCCGGACGGGGGCTCGTCGTCTCGCTTACCTGAACCCGTTTTAATAGTCGGTGACTACTCTTGACGCCGACCGCTGTGGCCGGGATAATCCCGTTCGAAGCGGTCGTCGATCTCTTCGCGGCTAATTTCGATGATCACCGGGCGGCCGTGGGGGCAAGCATACGGGTTCTCGCAGCCATCGAGTGCCGACAGCAGGTCGACCACCGAGCCGTCGGTCAGCGAGGTGTTGCCGGTAATCGACGGATAGCAGGCGAGATCGGCCAGTAGCTCGTCGACGGCCGCCTCGACGGTTGCTTCGCCGCCGTCGGCGGTGTCGACGAACCGAAGCAGGGCGTCCCGCAGCAGTTCGGGATCGAGCGTCGTGCTGAACACTGCCGGGACCGCAGTCACCTCGATCTCGCGTGTCTCCCGTTGTTCGGCTCGGAACCCGATGGCCGCGAGGCTCTCGCTGTGGTCGTCGAACAGCGCGGCCTCGCGGGCCGTTAGCTCGAGACTAACCGGTTCAGCCAGCGCCTGGGTCGACGGCGAGTCGGCGACGGCCGCCTGTAGCCGTTCGTAGTTCACCCGCTCGTCGGCGGCGTGCTGGTCGATTAAAACAAGTCCTGAGTCGGTCTCGGCCAGCAGGTACGTGTCGTACAGTTGGCCCAACAGCCGGAGATCCGGCAGGTGGTCGTACTGCCGCCCGTCGGTCGTCTCGCCGCCAGTAAGGGTTTGCTGTGTGGTTGGTTCGCCGAAGCTGTACTGGCGGTCCGTCGACTGGTCGACGGTCTCTCGGGGGGATGCGACCGGGTCCTCCGGCTCCGGATCGCTTGGTGCAGGCGACGGCTGGGCCGTCTTGCTGGCCGCGTCGCGGTCGGTCGTGCCCGCAGTCCGGGCTGACACCTCTTGGCCTCCGTTCGTTTCTGTGTGGGGTGAGGCCGTTGTCCCCTGTCGCGTGTCCGCCGACGAGTCGCTACCCAGTCCGTCGACGGTCCAACTGTCTTCGTCGGCGGGATCGACCGGCTCGGCAATGGTCGACTCCGTGCTGCGCTCGGTCGGCTCCGCTGTCTCCGCAGTCGGTTGCGTCGGGTCGGCCGTCCCGTCGGGGTCGGCTGTCGCTTCGGGGTCAGCAGTTCCGACCGCCGACGGTTCCGCGGTCGAATCCGGCCGGCTCGGAGAGCCAGCCGCCGGCTGGCGGTCACCATCGCCGCCTTGCGTCTCGGTTTCGGTGCGCTCGAACTGCTCGGGCGCGATTTGTGTCTCCTCGGGGGCCGACCGTCCTCGGGGGGCTCCCGACCGAATCAGGCCGTCGTCGACGAGTGTCCCCTCGACCGCGTCGCTGATGAGTTCCGTGACCCCCTCTTCGTCGTCGAACCGAACCTCCGTCTTCCGAGGGTGGACGTTGACGTCGACCGACTCCGGCGGTACGTCGACGAACAACACCGCAAACGGATACCGGTCGGGAGCGAGTTGGCCACCGTAGCCGTCGACCACTGCCCCCCGGAGCGACGACGCTGTGACGTACCGGCTGTTGACGAACGTCGCCAGATACGCGCGGGTACTCCGAGTCGTCTCGGGGTGGCTGATGAGCCCCGAGATGGACTCGACGGGTGCGTCTTCCCCCGCCGTGTCCCCGATTTCGAGCATCGATTCGGCGACCTCGCGGCCGTAGACTGCCAACACCGCCGACCGGAGCGATCCGCTGCCCTCGGTCCCGAACAGCTCCCGGCCGTTGTGGGACAGCGAAACCGCCACCTCGGGGTTGGCCAGCGCGTACTGACTCACGACAGTGTTGATATGGTCGAACTCGGTCGACTCGCGCTTGAGGAACTTCTTTCGGGCGGGTGTGTTGAAAAACAGGCCCGTGACCTCGACGGCTGTTCCCTCCGGGCAGCCTGCTGGCTGGGTGTCGCCGACCTCGCCGCCTTCGACGGTGAGCTCGGCCCCCGCCGCGCCGTTTTGCGGTCGCGAGCGGATCGTCAGGCGCGAGACCGCACCGATGGTCGACAGCGCCTCGCCCCGAAAGCCGAGGCTCCCGACCCCGGCTTCGAGATCGTCGATCCCACCGATCTTGCTGGTCGCGTGTTCTTCGACCGCCCGCGGGAGTTCCGATTCGGGAATCCCGCGGCCGTCGTCGCTGACACGAATCCCCTCGGTGCCACCGCTGTCTACCGCCACGTCGATCCGGCTCGCCCCGGCATCGAGGCTGTTTTCGATCAGTTCCTTGACGACCGAAGCGGGGCGTTCGACCACCTCGCCGGCGGCGATCCGCTGGACGGTCGACTCGTCGAGCGGGCGGATCCGTGGGTGGTTGCCGTCAGACTCAGTCATCGTCCATCGGCCGGGCGAGGGTGGGCTGAGCGTCCAACAGTTCGTCGATCGCACGCTGATGGATGCTAACAGTTAAAAACTCGTCTCTGGCAGTCCGCGGGGACACCCACGCGTAATCACAGTGCTCGTGGCTCAGACTGACGTCTTTCGAGTCGGTCTCACACCAGTAGACGACGCTGAACCGGCCTCTGCCGAGGTCGTTTCGCCACGCGGCCGTATGCACCGGCTCGCGGATGTCGACCGACAGCCCGGTTTCCTCACGGACCTCGCGTTTGACGCCGGCCAGCGGCTCCTCGTAGGCCCCCATCCGGCCCCCCGGGAGTTCCCACGTCTCGGGGTCCATCTGCATCACCAGCAGGTCGCCGTCGGGCGAGAGGACGATCGCTTTCTGACTGACCTCCGCGATCAGCGGCTGATCGGTCATCGATCCCCCCTCGTGGCTGCGGCCGCCATCGGCCGTGGTGATTGTGTGGCCGGGTGCTGTGGTCGTTGGAGAAACATCCACGTATGCCGATTCGAATTCATTACCGTATAGACGTGGGTCTGGCCTATCAATCCACTGCCGAAAACAGGAGGCCGAAAATCGGTCGACCGACCAGCCTGAACGCGTGTCCGCGTCGCTAGTCGTCGTCCTCGGCCTCGGCGACGTCGCCGTCGACCACGTCTTGGGTGACGACGACTTCGAGTTCTTCCTCGGAGCTGGCTGCCTCGGGATCGAGGTAGCCGGTGACGAACGCGGTGTAAACGCCGTTCGGTTCGGTCGTCACATCGAACGTCAACACTGCTTCGGGGCCAGCGTCTTCGGCTTCGTCCTCTTCGGGGACGGTTTCGTTTTCTTCCTCCTGGAGCAGGCTGATATCGCTCCCGCCATCGGCTTGGAGACTGGAGAAGATACCACCGTCGCCGTTTTCGGATCCGTTTCCGCCCCCAGCGCCGCCACCCCCGCCGTTTGCCGGGACGATACTGAGCTCGTAGTCGCCTGCCGGCAGCTCGAAGTACGCCGCATCGCCGAAGGAGACGCCTTCGAACACCGGCGTCTGGCCGACCAGCACGTCGACCGCTGGCGCATCGGGGGAGGCGTGGATCGCACGGAGCCGGGAGTTGTTGATCGAGTTCTCCGGCGGGGTGTTTTCGTCGCTGTACAGTTCGAGCTGGAAGCCGCGATCCATCCCACCGCCTCCGTTACCCTCTTGCGGCGTTGGGAGTGCCACTGCCGTCGTGTTGCCCGCCGGAACCGACACCTGCTCGTCGAAAACCGAGAGCGCCTGGGAGCCCGCGGCCGTGACGCGGATCTGGTGATCGCCAGCCGGTAGCGGGATGTACCCCGTGACATCGGTGTACTCGAGATCGCTGACCACCGGCTCCTCGCCGTCGTCGACATAGACGTCGACGGCCGGGAAGTCCGGGATCATGTGGGCGATCTGGATCAGGTCCTCGCCGCTACCCTCTTCGGGCTGTTCGTCTTCCGGTTGTTCCTCTTCGGGCTGTTCGTCTTCCGGCTGGTCTTCCTCCGGAGCGTCGGGCTGTTCGTCTTCCGTCTCGTTCCCGCCACCGTTGCCGCCGCCGTCTTCCTGGGCCTCTCCCGCACAGCCTGCGAGGCTTCCAACGACCGCGACACCACCGGCTACCTTGAGAAAGTCCCTGCGTCGTGAGTCATTCATAACAACATCCCTCGATTGTGGTCACATACATGTTAATGTTTTTTCAAATACGGAGATAGTCAACTACTGGCCTAATGAATAACTGACTAATCCTGATAATACAACAGTAGTTGGACAATACTACTCGGCTATTTCGGTGAATAAGCCACTCATAGGCCTGTATTAGAATTGTATAGAATCATATGCATACAGATATTTAGGGCAAAGTGAGATTTCTTGTCCTGTGAAAAACCAACTATTTATACAAACTTTGTCAATAATTAGTATCTTGCTATCAACTCCGTATCTGTCGGTTACTGGCTAGCGATCGTCCAGTTGATCCTGCCACTGTTGGACTTTCGCCATCAGTTCGACAGGTGGGGTTTCGTTAATGTCGGTCGACTCGATGGCTTCGAGGACGGCCTCGGCCGCCGGCTCGACCGACTGCTGGGCCGGGGCCGCCGTCGCCTCTCCGGCCTCGGGGTCGGTGTCGGCTGTGTCGCTGGTATCGTCAGTGGTCGTCCGGCCTGCGGACCCATTGGTCTCGGGGCGCTGAAACTCCCCGGCGCTGAGATCGAACACCGCCTGTGTCGGCTCGCTGTTGCTGCCTGCACCTTTGGCCTCGATGGCTTTCTCCTCGCGGAGTTTGTCCAGGACGTTTCGGGCGCGGTCTACGACCGGGAGCGGAACGCCCGCCAGATCGGCGACGTGAATCCCGTACGAGCGGTCGGTCGGCCCCTCTTGGACCGTGCGCAAAAAGGTAATTTCGCCGTTTCGCTCGTCCGCAGCGACGTGGACGTTGTCGACACGATCCAGATGGGAGGCCATCGCGGTGAGTTCGTGGTAGTGGGTCGCAAACAAACAGTGACAGCCGATCCGGTTGTGGATGTACTCGGTCGCGGCCCACGCGATCGAGATGCCGTCGTAGGTCGCCGTGCCGCGGCCGACCTCGTCGAGAATCACCAGTGAGTCCTCCGTGGCCGAATGCAAGATGTTCGATAGCTCCTGCATCTCGACCATGAACGTAGAGCGCCCTTGGGCGAGTTCGTCCAGCGCGCCCACCCGCGTGTAGATCCCGTCGACGATCCGCACCGTCGCCGCTCGCGCAGGAACGAAACTACCGACCTGCGCCAAGAGGGTAATCAGCGCGGCCTGTCGCATGTAGGTCGACTTCCCGCTCATGTTGGGGCCGGTGACGATGAGAAAGCCCCGGTCGTCATCGAGCCGCAGATCGTTAGGGACGAACTCGGTGGCCTGCTCGACGACTGGATGGCGTCCCGCCTCGATGTCGAGTCGCCCATCGGTCGACAGCGTCGATCGACACCAGTTGTTGGCAGCGGCGTGAGTCGCCAGCGAGCAGAGCACGTCGACCTCCGCCAGCGCCCGCCCCACGTCCTGCAGGAGTGCCGACTGCTCGGCGACTTCCTCGCGGAGCTGCTGGAAGCGCTCGTACTCCAGTTCGCCGCGGGCCTCTTCGAGCCGCAGGATCGTCCGTTCCTTCTCGGCCAACTCGTCGGTGACGAACCGTTTTGAATTCTTGAGCGTCTTGATGTGCTGAAAGCTCTCGGGCACCGCGTCGGCTTGGGACTTCCCCACCTGAATGTAGTAGCCGTCGGTCTTGTTCCGGTCGACGGTCACATGGCTGAGGCCGTGCTGCTGTTTGAGCCGGTCGGCCAGCCCATCGAGCCACTCCTCGACCTCCCGGTGGCGCTCGATCAGCTCGTCGAGTTCGTCGTCGAACCCGTGTTTGAAGAGGCCACCCTGTGTGACGGTTTTCGGTGGGTCGTCGGCCAGCGCTTCGTCGAGCGTCTCGCGGAGGTCGGCCGCAGCCTCCCTGTCAGGTCGCTCGACAACGGTCGACAGCGGCGAGTCGGCCAACTGGCCACCGGCAATCTCGTCGGCCACGGCGGGCAGCCGGTCGAGGGTGTCCCGCACCGATAGCAGATCGCGGGCGTTTGCACTCCCGCTGGCGGCCCGACTCGCCAGTCGTTCGAGGTCGTAGCCGCCGTCTAACGTCTCCCGGAGCCGCTCCCGTGGGAGGGCCGCCGAGGCGAGTGCTTCCACGCAGTCGAGCCGCCGCCGGAGCTCGGATTCGTCCTGCTGGGGTCGGGTGAGCCACTCTCTAAGGAGCCGACCGCCGGGGCTGGTTTCGGTGTGATCGATGGTGTCGACGAGCGAGCCGGTTCGGTCGCCATGCATCGTCTCGACGAGCTCGAGGTTGCGCTGTGTGGTGGCGTCCAGCGTCAGGTGATCGGCGGCGGTGTAGACCTGCAGCCGGGTCATCGACTGTGTGACGCCGACGCCAGTCTCCTCGACGTACGACAGCACAGCTCCGGCCGCACGCACGGCGAGATCCGAATCGAGGCCGATGCTGTCGACCGTTTCGCGGCCGAACTGCTCGCGGACCGTGTGGGCGCTCCGACCGGGGGCGAAAGTGTCGGTGTCGAACAGCGTCAGCGAGGCGTCGCTCCGCTCCCGGAGCTGGCGGGCGAAGTCGTCGTCCGTCCGCACCTCGGGGCCCGGCAGCACTTCGACTGGGTCGAACCGGTAGAGTTCGGCGTGGGCGTCGGCCGCGGTGTCGACCCCGGTGACGTGGAACTGGCCCGTCGTGATATCGGCAAAGGCGAGCCCGTAGGGGCCAGTGTCGTCGCCGGAGCCGCTCTCGCTCCGGACGACAGCGGCGAGATACTGGGCCTCCGCGTCGGTGGTTTCGATGAGCGTGCCGGGAGTAATGAGTCGGGTAATCTCGCGGTAGTGGCCGCCGCTGTCGTCCTCGAACTGATCGGCAACCGCCACGCGGTAGCCGCGGTCGACGAGCGCCTTCATATACGGGGTGAGTTCCGACAGTGGAATGCCGGCCATCGGATACGACGAGCCATGCGAGGATTTCTGGGAGACGGTGAGATCGAGTTCGTCGCTCACGGTTTCGGCGTCCTCGGCGAAGAACTCGTAGAAATCGCCACATTGCATCGCCAAGAGATCCGCATCGCTGTCGGCTTTGATCGACAGGAACTCGTCGACGATTCCCTGAGACATACCCTCAGTCGGTCGGTCTTCGGCTAAAGGGCTACGTTTGTGTGCTTCTGAGTATTGGTTACATTGGTCGAAGTAGCGATGTTTATAATAAGGTACAAATCTTGGATCAGCGGTTACCCGAGTGGCTATGATCCAGTGTTCGTTCTATTTCTCCATTGCTGCTGCAACTATTGCTCCCACAATCAGCACCGCTAACAGAGTTGCATACGCTGGGGAGATTTCTGGGACTGATGCAAACGCGGACTGAACACGCGTGAATACGGCAATCAGCGGTCCAATCACTACGAAGAAAACAAAACCACCTAATATTAATTGAGGACTGGCTGTTGCACGGTCAGTCGACCTATGGGTGGTTGTAAAAACCATCTCTCTGTTGTCTCGCGTCTTCTTTTGTTGGCACATTGCCAGCAACAAATACGTGCGACAATAATATATAAATAGAAGATAGTTCATGAAAAAGATAGGTTATGATGTCCATCACGGGTTGGTTATCTGGTCGTGATGCCCATCATGACTTAACGCCGTCTGGTGATTCTGTGTGAAGAACAAACAGGAAATGCTCGATCAGTATGATAGTCCAAATCAGGGTACTAAACGAGAAATTATCAAATATCTATATAAAAACCCCGATATGGAACACGACGCTGAAACTATTTTCGAAGCCATTCGTAATGACTGTCCCGCGGGCACTTCAGATACAGTAGCAAATCAATTATCAGATTTGGCGACAAACCATGATCGAATTGAGTTACAGGAACGTTCGTTCTATCAATGGGAAGGCCAAGGCCGACGCCGTCCTAATCGCAAGCTGCGATTCACTTTTGATGCAATACGGCGATGGGTTGACACTCTTAATATTTCGTATGGTACAGCACTGCTTGCATTCGTCACGTGGTCTATCGGGATTCTGTGTGCGCTGTTGAGTCTGATTCCTCTGTTCACCTCCGTCCAGCCTTTTGGCGCAGATTTCACGTTTTGGTTTTTCTGGGCGGGACTAATGACAATCCTCGGTTCAACAGTTGTGATGGTTTGGGTTCCACTCTATCTACTTGATGTGCGAACTGCTAAATGATATCTAGAAATAACGAAACCCTCCAAAACATCTACTGCTGACTACCGACCGCTCAGGGCGCGTAGTAGTACTCGCCCTGCCGCTTTTGGGTCGAGTCCTTCTGGCTGCCCGGTTTGTTGATCCGCGGTCGACCCGTTCGTTCGTCGCGCCGGAAGGTGATATCGAGATCCGCGAGGAAATCGTTCATCCCTGCGCGCATCTCCTGTGGTAGCTTAGCG
>Ga0102930_1000159_pt1 | contig 21820 bp, 24 predicted proteins | sample SalPon1_B_H2O_MG_FD_84514 | JGI IMG/M metagenome (GOLD analysis project Ga0102930, IMG submission 84514) | Salt pond water microbial communities from South San Francisco under conditions of wetland restoration - Salt Pond MetaG R1_B_H2O_MG | ecosystem: Environmental > Aquatic > Non-marine Saline... | reverse complement strand
TTATAGGTGGATTTCTTGGACGATCGCTATCGGTGTCTCCGATAGGCATTCCTACGGTTCTTGCCCAGAATTTGATCCAACGTCTTTGCCCACTCATTGTTGCCTTTCCTCATAGTGCAGTCTCCATTGACAGTAAAAATCTGTCCAGCTGTTCCATAAAAATGCTACAACTCCGCCTGCAATAAAAGGCATATACCATGTTGTGGCAGCAAACCCCATTAACAAAAATCCTGTCATAATATCAGCATAAAACAAGACTATGATATAATCCCACCAACGTATCATGAAAACCTCATTATAAAGTATGTTGCTTTTTTATCATCTGCAAATATTACATATGTCAATTCGTCTATATCCCATTCGTCTCCTGCTGGCCCATAGCGTTTAAAAAGCCAATCTATAGCAGCTTGCCTGTCTTCAACTTTGACACCGATATTATCTAAATCAACAACAGTCATTATTCTGTGTTTATGCAGGGCACTGCAATGCTCATTTTACATTGACGAGCATAGTCGTCAGATGTAAATGCCATGATGTATGCTGGTGCAATCAGCATTAGAGTAACAATGAAAATAGTCAGTGTCAGTCCTTTAAACATTTTCTCAACTCCGATCCTTCAAAATTATCCATTTCCATAAACTTAGCAAGAACAGCATTGCCAGGGTCCAACCTAAATACTTCTTTTGCTAGCTGTTCAATCATATCATAGTCCATTTGTGTTTTAATATGTTTTCCCATGATGTTACTCCTATTTTTCAAACCCAAAGTGATGGAAAATTTTCTGTACTGATTTAGCTTGGAAGTAAGCATCAGCAAGTGCATTATGCAAGTCAGTTTGCATGTCTTTTCTTGGATCACGAGGCATACGTTTTGTAATAGTACGAGCATCCGATACCTGCCAAAACTGCCACGGAATAGGTTTGCCTACGCTGCGATACATATCTTCCAGCATGGTCATATCAAATCCGTAACCCTGTCCCCAAAGTTCGTCTATGCCTACACACCATTTGTTTAGCTGACGTAATGCTTCTTCTACAGTTACAGCACCTGTTTGATCAAACGCTTCTTCCATTACAGCAGGATCCTGTTTACTCCACCATTCAATAGTTGAATCACTGGTAGTGCGACCTAGACGATCTTGGTCGTCTATAAGAATTTTTAGATACAGTTCTGAATGCGGTTCGTCTTCTGAAAATGGATCAAATTTTACAGCACCTAAACTAAGAACAGTTGCAGTTGGAAACACATCAAGTGTTTCCAAATCTATCATACCATGAGTAGCCATTAATTACCTCTTTTGTTATATCTTATATTAGTATATAAACGTTTTCTAGTCAACTGATAAATCTTTTAAAATGATCATCGAGTGTCATATTTAGATCAACTTCAATTCCATCGTAGGTTTCGAACAGATTTTCTGTGTCAAAACTATATTCATAACGTTTCCAAAAGTTGTAGATATCAGGAGTTTTACTTGCCCAACCTGCTTCTCGAAGTTTATCATCATTTGCTTTACTCAGTCGACATGTTGGCATGTTACACGCTTGTTCTGGTGTAATCACTTGTGCAATCAGCATGTCACGAATTGTACTTGCTGGAACCATATGTTCAAAAATCCCGTTTCCTTCAAGGCCACGTTCAAAATAATGGGCACCGATGTTTTCTTTAATACAGTACTGATGGTAACGACGCAAAGAGTTATCAATATCATCGCGTATTAGACGATAAGTTTGTTCGTCGTTTTTGGTAGTACGATAAAGTTCAACGAGCCGTCTGAGATTTTCAGTAACATATGCGGCAGTTGTCGCATATGATTCTGTGCTACGTTTTGTACGTACATACACCGGTTGTGTAAAATTTTCCAATGCTTCTTTAAGCATAGGATAACTCCTTGTTTGGAAACAGTCCTGCAACTGGATTAGAAGCAACCTGCATTTTGGCGCCTTCACCGTGATAAGGCAAATTAATTTCGCCGCCGTTCATTAAATAAACCTCACGCAGGAAGTTTGCCATAGCACTTGGAGCACTCCAAGTTGCGCCAGGATTGATATGTTCCCATTGACGTTTGGCTTTGCTATGAACAATATAACTGCTATTAAATGATTTTTTAACAGTGTACAGTATATCTTCCATAAAATTGTCAGGCAGGTCTTGTCGAGTTTGGTCTAGTCGTGATAGTTCATACAGCCCAATAAACACGCCTTGGTCTACTTCTTCTTGAAGCGGATACACTGTAACAATAGACTTTAAGATATTATAAATCAGTTTCCCGCTGTTGTCTGCTTCGATTGCTTTTTCTGCATATTTAAAGTGACTAAAAAAGTAATCATTATCGCCGCGGAGATTAGGAGACTTGCGTGTACCTTTGTCTTCTAAATCAACTCCGATTTTATCAAATTGATCTTGCAGAGTACGAGCAATAACATCTTTTTGTGCTCGGCTGCCTAACTTATAACGAGTCAATCGGTTACGATGAATATCCTGTGGCTTAAGTTTTTTAGTACTCATATTACATTCCTCAAATGCATAACTAGGAAATTGAATATCGTCGGTTTCGATTACAATACACGGAACGTATTCGAATCCTAGTACTGCTGTTGCAATGGTACGATGTTGACCGTCAAATGTCATAATAGGAGAACGCTGATTTTCGATGTCAAAAACATCAGTACAAGCACTCACCGGCGAGCACAAGCGAGGATCATAACGCTTAATAATGCTAATAATATGTTTAATAATTACATCTCTTTGTACTTCATAATCGATCCACAAAAGATCAATTGGTAACATCATACTACCAATTGGAAAGCTATGTCCGTTAGCATCAACTCGTGCTCTTAGTGCGTTTAATTTTTCTTGATTAATTTCATGTTCTGCTGCAAGAGTAAGTTTAACTTCTGTTACTACATCAGAAAGTTTACGTGAAATTCTTTTAGCCATAATTACCTCTATTTTACTATAAAACTGCTCAGAGCACAATGCTCTTTGCTAATACAGTTATAATAACACGGGCTGTAGCCCGTGTCAACTTTTTAGTATTAAAAGTATATATTAATGACTATTAACAAATGGTGTTAGATTGGGTGGAATCCAATTTGAAGGTTTGAGAACTTTTCCATCTTCGCGTTTGCGAACTTTTCCTGTTTCAGGATCTATTTTTGCAAAATTGGTTTTCATTACTTCCTGCCAAGCAGCTTCGCCGTTGAATCCTCCTGCTCGTATAGCACCCATAGTTACAACTAAAATATCAATTAACGCATCCAGTTGTTCAACTCTGTCTCCGGAATCCAATGCTTCTTTGAGTTCTACGTTGTGTTCTTCATCAATGAGACTGATATACATTTTGTAATTTTCTTCGCTTGGCTCCTGATCACATGCTGTATGAAATCTGTCAATGTCTTTAAATGGATTAGTCATGCTTTCCTCTTTTTATAAGTTCAAGTTTAATTTGATCTATAAACAATAACATTTTTGTCGCTCTTGTCTATCATTTATTAAAAAATAGGCAGAATCTAATTTGCCTAATTTGCTTTTTAAGTCATGTGTTGACAAATTGGCTAGGATCAATGGTTGCTGCTTCTCCATCAGCATATTCTGCTCCTATCTGCACATCGTCAGGTTTGGTTTTACTCCAACCTAAAACTGATTCTGCTTCAACCATGCGAAGTTCTTTTTCACCTTCGCCTTCATCAATTTTAACACTTCTGGTCCAACGACCGTGTTCAACAAGAATCCAATCACCTACATCGTATGGTTCTGTGTTTTCAGGTCCTTTAGCATGTACACGACCCCAGCGTGGATAAATTCCACGTGTCTTACCGTCGTCGTCTGCTATAATAATTCCGCCTTTTGTGCGCTGTTCTCCGAAATACATATCTGAAACTATTACACGGTTTTTTACCGGTTTGAGTGTTCCTGTTATGGTATTTAAATTAATAGTCATTTATTGTCCTTGGGTTTGAAATTTCCGTTGCTATCTTCTATCCAGGTTTGTTTTTTTTGTGAAGTAGTACGTTTGTTACTTGTTGACGGTTTTTCTGGAACAGTTTCGTTATCCAGTTGTTCCATCTCTGCTATATCATCTGCTATAGGTTGTGTTTTTGATTGTTTAAGTACTACTTCGTCAGCAACTGGTTTATTTTTTTGGTAATAATCTTGAACAACTTCTTCGCGTTTGCGGATAATTTTTCCGCCTGGGCCAAGCTCGTCGCCGCGAGCATTAACTTTTGCATTGCCTACGGCAGGCACGTGTTCATTTCTTTTTATAAGCAAATCAAGGTCAACCTGCTTACCTTGCATCGTTCTGTAAATTTTACGACCTTTTGATTTTTGTACCATACTGGTTCTCCTATAATATACGTATATTTAGTCTCGCAAAAATTCACGCCAGTCTAAATTATACCTAATTGAATCGATGCGATGCACACCTATCAAATACAGCACATAACTTGCTACACTTGATCCACGTCCTACACCCCATACGATATTGTTCTCACGCATAAAGTCCACGAGATAGATCATGTAGCGTAGTAGATTTTCCATACCGCGTTCTTCAAACGCTTCAAGTTCTTCACAAACTCTCGTCCATTCTACTGTTTCTTGCATTTCGTAAGCATCAATAATGTTTAACTTGTGTATTAGGCGTGACATTATTTCTGCACCGATATCTAGGTTCTTGTATTCATCAGGCATAAACCATTCACTTTGGCATACACCGTCAAACGTCTTTTGATCTACATCTAGTGGAATATACTTTTGCAGTTTGTCAAAGCCTTGCGCTTCCATAGCGGCATTAAACTTGTCTACATCATCGTTTGCATCACACAACACCACATGGACTTTATCCGCATGACCTGAATAAATCATGTCTATTAGATCACGATTAGAAAAACGTGGAATACCTAAATCATCTGTTTTCATGAGCATTATCTAAAGTTTAACTGATATTGATCAAATTGTCAAGGTCGTTATCATCATTGTTTTGAGATTGTTTAAGTTGTTCACGAATCCTACGGTTTTCTTTTTCTAACTGAAGATCATCAAGCACCATAAGCATTTGCTGTTTAACTTGTTCATTGTTTGTAAGAAAATAATATCGATTTAATTTCATTATTTTTTGATCTAACTCGGTGTCAGTTAGTTCTGATAAATTTTCCATATTTGGATGCATTTTTTACACCTGTGAGAATTCACCAAGATATTGAAGATAAACATCTTGACCTTGATTAGTAGTCCAAGCTTTAACTACTGTTGCAGTAGTAGTTGAAAGATCAAGGTCAATGCTTGATCCTGTCCAAGGGCTTGTATTATCAGTGTATAAATTACTGGTTGCTCCGCTGGCGTATTCGCTGGCTAGTGTTACACTGTGAGTATTGCCGCCGTCGCTAGATAATTGTACAACAATTTCTGCATATTGATCAACCAAGGGCCAATCTTGCAACGTAAGAACAATATCAGTACTAACATTTTTGACCACATAATAATGACCGCCTTGAAAACTTAAAGGTCTGTTTTGGTCTGGTACAATTGATGAATTTGTTTCTTTTGTAGATTGTAAAAAATTGACAACACTTATAGTATTGTTATCGAAGTTATTATTTACTGAACTTTCACCTGTTAGTGGGGCTTTAAGAACTGCCTTTGCCTGTAAATCATCTATTTCTGATTTTGCATTTGCAGCATTTTGTTTTATTATACTAAAGTTGTCTCTAAATCCTTGAGAATCGTTGTCTTCTCCTGCAATTGGATATTGATCATCAATAGTTTCGCTTATGATATTACTTGGCATAATAATTTCCTTTTGTGTTCTTATTTATCGAAATCAAACGTTGTGTTTATAATTTCCAAACAGTATATACTGATCGTTTGGATTAGCTTCTGTTCCTTCTACGATGTATCTGTCTATTTCGTAATTTATGCGATTAAATGAAAAATCTGTAGTTGCAATAAAATTTTCTATGTTCTGTTTTATTGTTTCACTTGTTCCTGGTTTACAATAGCACAACGGAATAGCAGTTACATAGTTAATTTGCTCTATGTCTCCTTGTTGACTGGTACGCATCCACAATGGCAAAAATTCTCTTTCGTTTATACCAATGTTTTCAATTCTTGCACGCATATTGCTTATATTACTGATATATCTATATTGATCCTTGGTTTGACTAGCTAAATGAGCAGTGGTATCTGCGGTTATAACAGTGTTTTTAGGTCTGTACCTATCAACACTATTAGTCACAGTGCTGGTTAATCCAGCACTTCTAATAGTTACTGTTGTCTGGTTTCTTAGTACTATTCCTACTTGACCATCTTCGCCGACACGTATGTTTTCGCTGTCTTTTGTTACTATCACAAAACCGCCATTTGTTGTATTAATATTAACAGATTGTTCTCTACCTTGAACTACAAAACTGTCTCTAGTGACTGAATCTAGACTGCTATCGTCTTTGGTTTCTAGTTTTACTTGATTTATTTTTACAGCTTGCGGAGTTTTAATTTTTAATTTTGGCGAAATTGTGCCCGATTGTGGCTCTTGTGGATCTATTAAATCTACATATACAACTTCATAAACAGTTTCGTTTGATCCTGGTTGCTTTGCAACAGCAGTTTTAATTTCTCCAAAATTAAATCTTTTCTTTTTGTGATTTTTAACGGTTGCTGCTGCAAAATAATTTATTTCTTTTTGTTCTATGCCAGCATACACTAAAGATTTAAGATCTTTTTGAATACCAAAATTTCTATCATAAGGACGGTATATTAATTCTGGCGGAAATACTGTAAAGTTGTTTATTAAATTTTCAAAAACTGTGCGTTGTTCTTTTTTCAAAAATGGCCTCATATAAATATTAGTATAAACTCGTTGATCAATATCTCTCACAGTGAGTAGAAACTGTTTTGTAGAAGCACTATAACCAAAATTATCTCTTGCTAACGCAGTAAATGAGAATTTTCTATCAAAACTGGTCGCAGCATTATCAAATGTTGTAGTTTGATCTAGTACTTGCCAAAAAGTAGAATTATTGTCGGTGTCGGGCCTATTGTTATTACTGGCTATATGAGACTGAACACACTTATAAGATATATCTGCAAATTCTACAATATTTCCAACATTGTATTCGTATCCAGACACCCATTGATTGTAATTTCTGTCAATATATGCCAATCCTTGATTGTTCTGAAAACTGTAATTTTGCCAGTATTCTTCGTTATTAATATCAAAAAACTCGTCAAAGGGATAATCTTTAATGCATCTATAATAGTTATTGTCTACTCGCACAAGGTCATTTTTTTGGTAAATGCGATTGCTCCTGAAAATGCCTTTGTATAATACAGGATTTTGCGAAAATTGATTTACTTTACCAGTTATTTCACCATTTCTTTTTAATTCTAAACCGTTTGGTAGATTTCCTTTTATAATATCGTATTTAAGATTTGAGCCTACAAGTGTCGTGGTAGCTTGCAAATTAAGATAACTAACACGATTGGCTTTGATTTCTGGCAAAATCGAAGGTGTTTGCCAAGCGATTGTGCTGTCTACATTACCAAGAATATCAACAGTAAATGTTTTTATATTGTTAATAATTTCTGTATTTGAAACGTTTATTCTCTGTACTATATTTGTTTCTTTTGCTATGCTTAGTGCCAGTTGTTTGCCTGAAACAAAACTTCTTGATAACGAAGTATCCAAATACACTTGCCAAAATTCAGATTCTGACAACTCTGGATTGCCTTTGAACACATCAATTGCAGAGCTGTCTTCGGCATGAAATGGTCTTTCTATAAGACTTTTGTTTAATGTTTTTGCAGTTCTCGGTAATTCTAAATAAATTAAATCTTGAGAAACAATATTGATTTTACAATCTATAGAAGAGTACACAGTATCGTTTAATAATATTTGATCTATATAATTTTTAATTGCAGTTTCAAAATCTTGTACTTGATTTATTTCTGCCTCATCGAAATTAAACTGTATCACACCAGCTGTGTTGTTAGCTGATATTGTCCATGCTATATAAGGAACAACATTTTCGATACTGTATTGTTCGTTGTTGCTAAAAATCAATTTGGTTCTGTCTTCTGTGATATTACTAGGAAACCAATAATTTAAATCTTTATCATTTTCCAAACTTTCAAAGGCAACATATAAACTGGATTCACCAAAGGCGTGATCTTTGATTAATGTTAATGGTTTAGCTTTGTAAGTTGGAATTAATTCTCTATCTAAATTGAGTATATCAAACTCGGTGTTACTGCTGTCAACACTGACAACTTTATATAAATTATTTTCAATATTAATATTTTGTCCAACTAAAGATTGTAAATCATTAATATTATCTGCTAGTGTATTCGGCAGTTTAAAGATTTTTAAACTCTGTTTTCCACTTAATGTGTCTTCGAATACATTAGCTGAAATTTCTAAAGTTTCTACATCATTTTCACTGCGTAAAGCTTCGACGGTAAATCGATACTGTTTAGTTACAGCTGGTTGATAAGGTATTCTTCCAAATACTTCTCCTGTAGTAGTGTCAAGACTCATTCCTGGAGGCAATTCACTTATAGATCCGTCGTCATTAATATCTCTTAAAACATAAGATATACGACCAAGAAGACTGTTTGGGTCAAAAACTTCAAGGAAAAAAGTTTGAAAATTATCTGCTCTTTTAAGACCTAAATATCCCGGTGTTAACCAAATTGGTTTGCGTAAAAAAGTAACATCTGCTGTGAACAAGCCAGTGCCAGATTTCATAATATTGTTATCTGCTCTAAGAAAATCGTCACTGACCACGTAAATTTGAAAATCTCTTTTAACTTCCCCTACATCGTCTGCTACTGTCACTGTAAAATTAAAGTATCTGTTTATTTTTGTAGGAGTAATTATTGATCCATTATCTAAGATTCCAAAATCCAAAGGAGAGTTATCATATAAGTCAAGATCATAGCCTGGTTTATTACCAGCATCTAATGCTAAGATAGGATCAACTATGCCAGTTATTTTACCCGACGGTGTGAGTTCCAGTCCTCCTGGCAAACTACCATCGCCGTCGGCTATATAATAAAACAGATTATCACCGGCTGCTAAATCAGTATCAACTGCTTCTAAATCAAAATCTACTAAACTGTTGTCCAAGACAAAAAAAGCACGGTTTGAATTATCCGGTGGCACGGTTCCTGAATCATAATTAAATGGTTGCCATGTGCTTTCTGCTGCATTATAAATTTTAAAAACAAATCGCATTTGGTCTGTAAAACTTTGTAACCAAATTTGTTTATCAAACGGAGCAATTGGAGCAGTTTCGCTTATAGTATATTCAACTGGTAACCATAACGATTGATTACTATCAAATTGTCTTAGACGTAAATCTAGTCCATTGTTTAAATTATTAAGATTTAACCAAAAATCAACAATATTCGGATTCGGTACAGTAGAACTAACTACTACCTGTTGATCATTTCCAAAAACACTTTTGATTACACTATCATTTAACTTTATCCAACGGTCATTTTGCTTTAAGTAATATTGATTATCGATTAAATCAAATGCATAATCACCATTATTACCTTGTGTTCTGCTGGGTATTCCGTTATAAAGGTCTACGTCAGTTTGCAAAAAATTATTAGTACCGTTGGTAACAAACAAACCAAACTTGCTGTTTTTTGTATCAAGCCAAAATGATTCAAATTCTTGTGCACCAATATTTAAATTTCCAGGAGGAGTGACCCATTGAGGTAAATCTTCGCCTTGCACTGTAAGACTAAATGTTCTATCTGCAATAACGCCATTGTTGTTTGCTCTCAGTGTAAATTCAAAGTCAGTGACTCTTTTAACTTCAAATGGAACACCTACCAAAGAAAAATTTTGTATCCTAATTCCTGGCGGTAATTCTCCTGCAATTTTAGATACAACAGTATCAGCATTGGCTGATATAGGAAGAGCAATATCAACTGTTGTTCTTTCTTCTATCGTACCTAGATTGTATCCACTTTTTTCAGTCCAACTCATATGCTTTCCTTATGATACACTAGGTAAATTACCAAAATCTATTATATCTGGTTTGCTTTCTGTTATAGTTCCTAAATCAACATCAACTGAGTTTACAATAAAATCTACAATACTAGATCTTACGAATGTTATTGATCCAAAATCAAAACCTAAAATTTCTTCCAATTTGCTAATATCACTGTCGTTAATTTTAGACACATTAACTAATTCGTTTCCTTGTGCGTCCAATGACGCATCTAATTTAGGTGCAGTTTCTCTTGCTAATTGACTATCAACTATGACTTCAATATTTTCACCGTTGTTTCTACTGGTTATACTAACACTGGCGCCTTCGGTTCCAGTGAAAAATACCGGATTATTAAGACTTGAACTTTCCGTTACTATACCGTTAGTAAAAGATAATGAACTTGTAGGAGACCAAATATACACTGTATCTTCGTCAGGGCTGAGTTCGATACCCAATGAATTAGGATAAGCAGGATTTACTGCTAGTTTTCTAAATCTTAAATCTGCATCAACTGATTCTTTATAAAGACCTACTCCGGATTCTAGTCCTATATTTGTAACTGTAGTTAAACTGGTACGTAAATCAATTTCGTCAAAATTATTGTTGACTTTTATAAACGCTTCTCGTAAATCGTCTCCAGTACCGTCGTTAGCAATTAAGCCTACGTCAATTGATTCAATAGTCATGCCCTTCTCCGTTTATAATATTTATCACGGTGGAGGGTTTAACGAAAGCCAGCCAGTCCCGTCATAAATCTGTAATTGATCTGTGTCGTTATTTAATATAGTTTCACCAATTTGCGGAGTAGGTATAGCATCTCTTTCGGCAGTGGTAAATCTTGGCAAAATTAATCCTCGCCTTGCATTAAATCCTTGACCCCCGATGTGATACCAAACGTTGGCATTACCAGAGTAAATTTCAAGATTATAATCACTAGTAAATCTTAGGTCACCGTTTTGTGCATTAGAATCATCCCCAATGGTTGCAATATTTAAAAACCCCTGCGATATACTAATTCTATTAGTTTGGCTTCCTGGAGTTAATGTAATATCGGTGCTATTGCTTAAAACTGCACTGTTCACTTGAGGAGCAGTTATTGCCCCAGAAGAATCTAGTGTTCCAACATTAACACCTGCGTTACTGTCAAATCCTATTTCTCCTGTGGTACTGTTATAAGATATAGGGGAAGTAGTAGATAAATCAGTTAATTTAATAAAACCAGCTGTTTCTACTACCACAGGAACGTCGCCCTCTTCGACAAATCCTAAATCATTTACAAGTTCACTTACATTTTGCGGAACCGAAGGCCTGGTAAAAGTAAATGTACCAGTTAAATTGTTATAACTTAGATCGCCTTCACCGATTGATGTTGGACTAATTTCTACTGTTAAATCATTTAGAGAAATACCACTAGAAGGAGTAGTTGCTTGCCAACTGAATCCGTCATATTCGAGAATTTGTCCAGCAGTAGCAGAATCAGCAAATACATCAGGAATATCATTTAACTCGTTGATATTAACTATCTGAGGTTTATTAAAAATAAAAGCAGGATTTTGATCATCTTCTTCGGCCCAGTCACTTTGAACTTGTATACTGCTAAGCGGAGATCCGTTTACAGTATAATTTGTAGCATCAACTGTTCCACTTATTGCAACATTTGAATTAAAAGTTGCAGCGTTATTAATTGTAATTGTATCCGATTGTATCGATGTACTAGAAACAATTGAATTTGCTAATATATTGTTTGTGATATTTAAAGAGTCTGCATTTATTGTACCTGTAGAAGACAGTGCGGCAGCACTTATTGTACCAGATGCTGCTAAATCATTTAAATTTACAATATTAGAATTGTCAAGATCAAGATTATCTCCTTGCGGAAGCTCTTTTATAGTACTGTCTAATGCATCAACTATTAACGGAAAACGGTCTGCCATACTTGTAAATCCTATTCTTTAGTATATTTATCGTATTCGTTAAAGTGCTGCTATTCGTGCCTGAAAATCTGCAAAGTCTGTACTTGCTGCTACTTCTGTTTTAAGTGTCTCTAAACTCACATACCCTGGTATAGTGCCATTTACTCCGTCTACCAATAGTGTGCTGTCATCAGCAAATACACTACCTTGTAAATCACCTGTTGGACTGATATTTAATTCTATACTGTTACCGTTGCTAATAGTAAGTGTATTGCCTACTAACTCCAGTGTTTGTGAGTCAGTGTTTAACTCTCTTGTATACAATTCTAGAAAATTTTGATTAATTTTTTCATATGCTAATCTTAAAGGATCACCAGTACCGTCGTTAGGATTGTTTCCTATATTGATAACTCGCTGTGCCATTAAACTCTTCCTACTACTGTTTCCACTGTGCCTTTGCCAGTATCGTCTTTTGTTCCTACGGCTTTCCCTACAACTTGTCCTACACCCGGATTATTGTTTACTATGGCATAACCAGGAACTGCACTAGTAACCAGCATATCACCTTTGGCAACTTTTCCAATTACTTTACACGGTACTCTTCCTTGTAGTGCTATACCTGTTACATAATTGCCTTGCAATGCACTGTTCATTAAGTGAGCAGGATTTGTAGTAACTACACCTGCGACTCTAGTATCGCCTTTAACTGAGCATGCAGTTACTTCTTCATCACCGCCGAACACTAACACTGTACCAGGTTCATAATCTGCATCACCTAGATAATTTTCTGCTAAGTCAGCATACAATGCTTCCGTAGCTGTGCCATTAAATACACTTGCCCAGACAGTGTTATATCTGTTTGAGCTACTGCCTATACTCACTCCGTTGTTTGAGCCACTGTTGGCTGGACCTGTTATATTTCCAGTATGATTTATAGTAGAAACATTACTAATACTACCAGAAGCTGTCCAACTAACGGTGCCGCTGATATTGCCGCTGCTAAATGCTAATCCAGACAATCCTGAAAGACTGGTACTGCTACTACCTAAGCTTATGTTTGTACTTCCTATAGTGATTGTGCTGTTAGCCAATTCTGTGTTGCTTATACCGCCTGTAGCAATGCTTATTAAACCGTCAGTGGCTGTAAAATTGGCACTGTTAAAACTGGCTACACCAAGGTCTGCTTGTGTAATTCCAGTCGCGCTTGCTCTTGTACTTGCAGCATTGAGTGTTAATTTACTTTGTAATATTCCTGCACTAGAGTTAATATCATCGTTAACAATAACGCCAGTGTTAATTGCTGTTGTAAGTTCATTTGCTGCTGTTCGGAAAAACAGCACATCACCTATTACATTAGAATTTTCTGAATCTTGTGCAGTTCCTGTGAAAGACAATAAATTAGCACTTAAAGCACTGCCAGATCCTGTAATAGTTACATCGCCGATATCATTGAGATTGTCTGTTTTTGAATCAACATACCCTTTGGTAGCTGCATCATCAGCAGTTGTTGGCAATGCAAGATTGTTTATTTGAAATCCTCCAAGATTCATGTCATCTTGCATCGGAGTTTGATCAAAACCAGGACCGCCTAAACTCATAACACCTGGCCCAATAGGTACTACACCAGCTGTTATGCCATCTCTGTTAAATCCAAGTCTAGCATCTATGTAACCCTGAGTTGCAGTTTGTGTAGGAACAGCATCGCCCTTGGCATCTGTAAAAGTGTCATCATTGCTAAATTCATTAACGCGAACACCTCGTTTAAACCCAATACCATCAATATTGGTTAAAACCAATGCAGCATTGAACGTAACACTGCCTGTTCCTTGATCAACTGTAAAGAATCTACCTACACGGAAGAAACCGTCCTGGTCAGTGGTTACAGCAAATACTCTACCTTTGTTTCGTTCTTGTATTTGTGCTCTACTACGATTGCCTGTGCTATCAATTGCATCGTTAGTACTTACAGGTTCTGTAACAGGTTGACCATAAATTCTATCTGGATAATTTGCTTGATTAAATCCGCCAACACCGATGTCTAGCATGTCATGTCCTGTAGCACGACATGTACTTATGTTAATAGTGATACTAGCTTCTTCACCGGCAGCTAACCCTCCTTTGAGAGTAATACCTCTTTCGTTTGACAATGAATTTGCTAATCCTGATGCCGTTGTTGGAACATTTATATCAGTGCCTGATATGTCTGTTATGCCTATTACAGCAAATTGTATACTTGGATTTATTCCATCATCGAATATATATTCACTGTAAGCATCGATTGTGTGAGTTTTTCCGCCCCAAGAAACAATCAGTTCGCCATCTGCAATTCTATCTTGATTTATATCACCCAGAGTATTAATCGCAATAAATCTATCGCCTATGGTAGATCCAAGTGTCTTTGTAGGATCCGGAGTGCTGTTAGCAATAATGTCTGTAAATCCTGCTTGTACAGTAATGTTGGCATCATTTTCTGCTAACTCTATTGCAGTTTGTTCAGTTGTAAGATCTAAGTAACGAAAATTTTCGTCAAAAGTAATTACACTTTGATTATTTCCTACGATAAATCCGTCTGTGATCTGTTGTGTAAATGCAATACTTCTATAAGTAAATGCATCAGTGTCATCTGTAAATTCAATAGCAGTACTAGGTCTTGTTGGCAGTTCATTTACACCGTCAAATACAAAATTCTGTTTATGCCTAATTACCAACCTAGTGTTATGAAGCGTAGGTTCTTGTAGTCCATTTTCAGCTGTCCCTTCTAATCCTGTACCAAAGTTGAATCTCCATACTGTTCCGTCGACCACTGGTGTTGTTGCTTCTTCTAAAATAGTTCCAGTAACTGACAATTCCAATATTGCACCGTTATCATCAACATTGTCGACAGTAACAGTGGCATCATTTGCAGGTGTAGCGCCGCCTAATTGTGTTCCTGAAACAGTAAAAGATTCACCGATTACATAATCAGATCCGCTATCAAAAGATATTATTTTATATCCATCAGTGCGATTTTTAGCAATTATAAAACTTGCACCAGTGCCTATATTTCCATTGTAAGTGTAGATACTACTATTAATGTTGTAACTGTTGAGTGTAAGTCCTGTTAAACTGGCATTGGTTATTTCATATGGCTGATATAATCCACTGTCGTGTAAAATTTCAACTTCGCTTACATTATGCGGCAATTCAGTTAAATCATAAGCGTACATGAACAAACTGTTTTCAGAAGCACTTGCATCAATTAACTCTACTTCAGATGGAACGCCAATCAATGTAGTGCTATCATCACCAAACACTTGATCAGATGTGTTAAAGTTTCCTGTTACATCATACACAAATGCTTCGGTTCTATTATTAAGGAAAAATGCAATTTTTGCTTCAGCACCAGAAACTTCTTGACTGATAGTTTCATTGATATCAACCGATCCTGGAACACTGCTAGAAAAAGTTATTTTTGTGCTAGCATTGAACGTTTTTCCTGGAAATACCATATTAGAATTCAATGATACATCAGTTGCAACTTCATCTGGATCACTGCCTTCTGCTACTAGTCCATATACACCATAACTGTTATTACCACTGATACTGCGTATTTGCGAACCGTCGGCAGCTATATAACCTGTATGGCAGTAATAAGTAAACATACTAACAAGTTCACTTAATGCATTATTAATAGCCAAGCATCCAAACCCTAAATCATTGATTTGTGTAAAATCATTTGCAAGCATGCTTCGGTTGCCACCGCTTTGTATAAAAATATCCTGTCCTGAACCGCCTTGATAACCTAGACCACTTCCTCCAGCAGAAACAATGCCGCCGTCGATATAGTTATTAAATGTAGTACTGTCCACACCAACTGTTAATGCATCATCAATATATAATTCAAAGCTGGTCGAATCTATAACATTAATATAATAATTATTACCGTTTAGTTCGACCATACCATTTACACTATTGATTGTTATTAGTGTACCTGAATTAAATCCGTGGTCATCTGATGTGGTTACCACTGCCGGGTTATTTTTAGTAATATTAACAATGTTTCTTGATATTACACTATCTGGATTACTGCTTTCGTCTAATATTAATGTAGCTGTGCCATTATCTTGATCATAATCAGTAACTGCGTTAACTTGGTATCTGGCACCGTTTATAAAGAACGGAAACGGGGTAGGGGGTCTGCGAACAAACAAACCTTGGCCTGCAGGAGAACTGACTTCTAAAGTAAATCCGTTAACTACGTTATCAATAGTTGCAGGCATATTACCTGCATATCCATCAATAAACAATCCTCCTGCGAAATTTCTACGTGTTCCTTTTGATTGAGAAAAACTTGAACCTGTTTGACAGTATGGCGATCTTGTTAAAATCTGTCCTTCAGGGTCAAGAGTCATCATAAATCCGCCATGACGCTGAACTGTAATGTTTCTCACTATCACACCGTCGTTACAGAGAAATACATCCATTTCCTTATTTTCTAAAGGCGTACTTTCTGAATCAAGAGGATCAGTTAAATAATGATATCCATATTTGCCCTGTTTACCATTTACTGGATGTATAAAATCAAATCCTCCGCCGGTCGTTTGAACTTGAAAATCAATGTCTGCTGCGCCCCCGTCGCCTAACTGACTGTCATCAATGGTAATAATTTCATCCAACAAAAAGCCGTCGCCGCCGTTTTCCACTGTAATAGATGTAACTTCGCCGCCTGAAACAGTAACTTGAAATTCCGCTCCTGATCCTATTCCATTTGTAACAAATTGATTTACGGAATAAACACCATCAACTCTGTTTGGATCTGATGCTGTATTTTGGAAGTTATAAATTGCAGTTATATTACTTTGTGCTGCAACTAAACCATCAATAACAGTATCTCTATAAAAATAAGTTTTTGCCCATGGAGATTCACTGACGCCTGCTTTTGGTCTTACTACTACTCTTCTAAATTCGTCTCCTTTGATACTAACATTTTCTGGCAATTTAATTGGAAAATGTTCGTCATAGATTCCTGATTCAACTCTTACAGTAATTTGGTTGCTTTTTGTTATATTTCCAAATTCTAGTTCTTCGTTTGTCGAAAATTCTATTGGCTCTAAAAGTTGCACAGTTATACGATCAGTTGTTCCAGTAAAACTTCTTTCATAGTTGATAATTTCACCTTTGGCACCTGTTGTTCTACCAACTATAATTTTTCCAGGAATTAAATCAGGATTACTTTCTGCTCCTTGATCAACACTATCAAATCCGCCATTGGTTAGTTCAAATATATAATTATTACCTGTAACCAATGGGTCATCATTGTCGAGATCGCTGTCAATGTAACGCAACAGTTCGTCAAATCTATTATCATAAGCATCGATAACTGATGCACTTATAGTCCCGTCATTGGTAAGAATATCATTGACTTCGGTTTTTGCTCTTAATATTCCATCTCTTGTTTGAGTATACTGTGTTGTTTTTGCTTTTATGGCACTTGGATTACTATTGTATCTCAATCCGGCCCAGCGAGTAAGATAATTTGCTGTTAATCCTGATTGTACATCAAGTCTAATGCTATCAAGAATTAATCCAATATCACGCTGACATATTGCACTGTCGTATACAAAATCTGGATACTCTGAATTAATATAATCAGTGACAATAGTTTGTATAGTAGATGAATTATCAATTATTAACTGTGAAGCTGCTTCACTGGTTGCAACAGGAGAAACAACTCCTGCAACACTGTCTATTTCACTGTTGGATCTTCCTCTGCCAAAAGTCACTGTTTGTACGTAAGGACCTGGTTCAAAAGGTGTAGATTCTATAATTCTCTCTGCTTGACGCATAGCCGCAGAAATAGTTCTGTATGCATAGCTTTCTGAACGTCCTTCTTTACCTGCAGGAGTAAATGTCTGATCGTCATCACCAGATGTACTCACATATAAATTGGTTGTACTGCTATAGCCTTGTGTATCTACGTACAATTTACTTACTGCTAACAGATCATCTTCACCGTTAGGAGTGCCTGCTCCCTGCAAAGGTTCAGGATGATCAGCTAGAAACAGATCATCTAACATAGTACGATTATCTTTGGCGCCGCCGCGAGTTATTACTTCATTGACTCTTGGTAATTGATTTCCAGTTGCCAAGCCTACTGACGAGTCATATTCTAAAAATCCTGACATAGAATCGCCTGATTCATTGACATAATTATCGTCAGCAAAACCTTTGTTGATAATAATATTGTCACTGGTAATCGGAGATGCGTTTGAGTGTGTAGTGTTCCAGTCGCTAACCAATGTGTCGATGTCAGGACCGCTACTGGTATTTCTTAACACATTATCAATACTGTTGCTGTATGCAAATGCTGCTTCTGCATTCAAAGGATTTTTAACATTAGGATCTGGGTCTCTGTCAATATGAGGATCATTAATGATTACTTTAAGTTTACCACTTTCGTTGGGTGTTGCAGGATCTGGATCATCAAACTCAAAAAATACACTATTAGTTGTAGACGACGGATTTGATGTATTATTGTTGTTTTCGTTGCTGTCACTTACCAATTCATAAAAACTTATGCCTGTTGCGTCGCTTCTTACCAGAGGAACACTGGTTTCATTTCCGAGATAAGTATCAGGAACATCGTCAAGGCGAGTAAACCCAATTGTTCCACCAAGTCCAAACACTGCATAAAGTTCAGTAAAGTTTTCATTTACTTTTTTAAAACTTTCTCTAATGCTATCACCGGTGCCGTCGTTGCCCTCAACACCGATATCTACTTCTTGTCTTGCCATTGGGTTCTCCGTTATACTGCTGAGTTTGTAAGGTCTGGTAGTTTGTCTACATCAAAGTTTACACTAACGCCACAACCACAGCTTGATTGTGCATTAGGATTTCGAATTTCAAAATTTGATCCAACTAGGCTGTTTACATAGTCGACTTCTGTGCCAGCAAGGAACATAAGACTGTGTGATCCTATAACAAAATTAGCATTTGTATCTACATTTATTACATGATCGCCCGCGTTTAAATCATCAGCGTTTTGCACTGTGTCCCAATCGTATTCAAATCCTGCGCATCCTCCGCCTTTGAGATTTAGACTTATACCCCAAACATTGTTATTTTTACACAATGAAATAATTTGTTGCTTAGCTGCTGTAGTAAGTTGACATATATTCATATTTTGACCTTTCCTGTAGATATTTATCGTATATTTTTGTAATCTTAATGTAAATATACTTATGTTTTTAAAAGAATTTACAGATCAAACTAGATATCAAAGAACTAGCAAACTAGGAAATACACATTGGTATACAAGAAAACGTACATATTGCGTGTTTCGTTGCGACAATTGCAACACAGAATTTACAAGAGAACGTGGAAAAATAGATCCTAAAAGACTAAGTAATAATTATTTTCATGTTTGCAATAACTGCGATAATTATAGATTTGCTCAAAACCGTGGAGTCGAAAGAAGAAAGATTTGGAATATTACTGCTAGTAGTAATTTGCCAATAGGCAAGTTATAGAGTTTTCGTGATAAATTTTTTATCACGTCTGATTTCTAAATCTAAATTTTTAGATTTTGTTACAGTTTCTTTTGAAATATCAAGTATACTTTCTGCAATTTTTAGATGATCAAGAACTGTAGGATGATTATCGACCCAATTTGTTTTTGAAAAATATGTAGGACTAAATTCATAATTGCCACGAAATTTTTCTAACATATTATCATGCAGCATGAAATTTAAATTCGATTTAAAAAGACACATATGTATAACTTTTGCATCGAGATTATCCAGTGTATTTTTTGTTCCTATAATATAATTAGTCTGTCTGTCATATTCGTATCTGTCGTTGTATATATGTCTTATAGTTTTCCATAATGGAATGTTTTGATAATTATCCCATATACAACCGTCCATTCCCATCCACTGATTATGTCTGTTCAAGTAATTATATCGAGTGTATGCAGTCCATTGCACAATGATAATATTGTATTTTGATAATTTATTATTACGAAAATCCTTTAAAACATTATAATGAATGTAGTCGTTTCCGCAACCACTTCGTCCAAAATTATCAACTTCATAATCATTTGCTAATATATCTGCATAACTCGGATATTTATATTTTGTAAAACTGCATCCGTATGTAATAATTTTCATTTTAAGTTTAAATAATATATTATACAGTTTTGTTTTTTTGATTAGCTGCTCTATCTAATTTTTGATCATTGGCTAATCGACGTATTTTTTTATCCTGTTCTTTAATCTGCCTTTCCAACATTAAAAATTTTTCCTCTAATGCTTGAACATAAGCAGTGGTTGGAATATGTTTTTCGGAACCTTGTTCGTCCAGCATAGTAAAACTGTTTACGCCAGCGCCTTTTAAGCCACCGATTACACGATTAGGATTTTTTTCCCCTGTGGACTGAGATGTAGGACCTTTTCTACTGTACATTCGATTTAAATAATTCATACTATTATTTATAAATATAAAAACAATGGAGTAAGTCAAATGAAAATATTTTTAATAGCATTTTTAATCATGGCCGCTTCTCCATTATATGCCAATCCTGTTTTTGAAAAATATATCAACTGGTTAGTTACAAATTCAGATTTCGAATATAATGGTGAAGAACTACCAACTGTAAAACGAATACCCCGTGAACAGATGCAGGTATATGCTTACGGATCAGAGACTGTAGCAGAATCAGAAAAATCTGGTACAACACTTCCTGGAATATTAGCTCTTTACGACGATATAAATAATCAGTTTATATTACCTGAAGATTTAGATATCAATGACTATAAAAATCATCATATTATAGTACATGAACTTGTACATTATCTACAAAAGATAAACGGAGATTACAATACTCCTGAAGCTGAAGAATGTATTACTAGTCTCGAACCTATTGCATATGAGTTACAGTTAAAATGGATGGACGATGTCGATCATCCGGGGCAACAACCTAACAAACTGTTTTTGTTTATGCTGTCTCGTGCTTGTAAAGAACACTTTCATGGTGGCGGCTAATTCTTCAACAACCAGTGTGTATATCGCTTAGGTTCGAAATAAAAAGTTTCTTTAAGCGGATCACCTGGTCCTGTAATCACAGTGTGAACAACTGTTGCCGGTCTTAGGAATAAACGTTTTCCACTGTCCCAGCAAAAAGCACGAGGATTAAAGCATATACGCTTTTCAAGAACTTTAACTTTGCGTTCTCGTATCATCCAATCTGCAATTTCTACTGTGTCAGGATTATACATATCTCGGCCTATTTCCTTTATAACGTTCAGTCTTAACCACTGTTGCCAGTAGCCTGATTTATGTTCGTTAGCTTCTAACCAGCGTAGTTTAAAATCTGCATCTTTGTCATCAAACACATCTTTATATGTACTCAGATACCATTTCGTAACTGGTGAGATCTTTCCTTTTATCATTAGCATATTCCCATAGTTTAATACTTGCTAAGTTTTTCATTTTTGATTCTGCCATGATATCAAAATCGTCCCAAAAACTCAATGCCCAATCGTTGGCAACAGGGTTAGGATAATAGTCGCTGTGTGCTCTAAGCTTTTGCTTCTTATATCCTGCTTCAAGCAATTCTGCCATATCAGGCAAACTGTTGTGAGCAAAGTCTTTTGGTAAATGTTCATTGCGACTATATGAATAGTGCATAACAGGACGCACACCTCGCCATGAATCTATTACTCGACGAATTCTGTCGTCGTCGGGTTGGATGTATTCTCCTGTTCGTACCCAGTGGTGATGTATGTCCGGCACGAGTGCAACTTCTTTTTCAAGTTCAAGGGAAGCGTCAAGACCCCAGGAGTTTTCGTCGTTTTCGATTGTGATAGTGTTTCTCGCTTCCGGAGATAATTTTGACAGCACATTGCGAATGCCATCAGGACCTCG
>Ga0102930_1000158_pt1 | contig 21924 bp, 21 predicted proteins | sample SalPon1_B_H2O_MG_FD_84514 | JGI IMG/M metagenome (GOLD analysis project Ga0102930, IMG submission 84514) | Salt pond water microbial communities from South San Francisco under conditions of wetland restoration - Salt Pond MetaG R1_B_H2O_MG | ecosystem: Environmental > Aquatic > Non-marine Saline... | reverse complement strand
GCAGGTCGAGGGAATGCCGGCTGCAAGGGCCGGCTCGCGCCTTGAGGTGGCGGATCTCATCGGCGAAGAGGGGGGCTTTGTACAACGCCTCAGAGCGCTTGGCTGCGTGTTGCTTGGCAAGACGCGGACAACGGAATTCGCTGCCGGTGCGCATAACCTCACGCATCCAACGCCCTGGAATCCACGCGATCCTGCAACCCATCGCAGCCCAGCGGGTTCAAGCAGCGGCTCAGCCGTTGCAATGGCCGCGGGGCTGACGGGCTTTGCCATTGGGTCAGATACCGGTGGGTCAGTCCGTGTGCCGGCGGCATTCTGCGGCGTGTGTGGACTAAAGACCTCACGTGGGCTGTGGCCTCTGGATGGTGTGTTTCCGCTATCGCCGCATTTGGACACCCTCGGCCTGCTGTCCCGTAGCGCCGATGATGCCGCTTTCCTTTTCTCCGCGATTCAGGGGCAGAAAGAAGTGGCGCTTCCGCGCCTGAATCGTTTGCGTCTCGGTGTTGAGAGGGCCGATGACCTGGGTCTGACGCCACCGGTCGCTCGGCGCTACGACCGAGCGCTACGCCAGTTGGGTAGCGCCGGTGTGGAGTTGGTTGAACTCCCCTCTTGGCGAGATGAAGCCCCCGTCATCGATGCGCTTTTCTCCCGCTTAGTGGCCGGGGAGCTGCGGATGACATTGGGTGAGACTCGCTTGAAACAGGTTGGGGGTGAGCTCGATCCCGTCGTCCAGCGGCGACTTGAAGGCGCGCGAGATCTTGATGATGAGGCCATGCACGGACTGGAAGACGCGCTGGAGCGTCTGCAGTTAAAGGCCGCGGATCGCATTCGTGGCTTGGATGGGATTCTCTCGCCCACGTCTTCAATGCAGAGCCCGCCCCTGTCAGAGCTCAGTGAACCAGATACGGCAGTGGATTACGTTGCCGAGGCCCTGAGACTGAGTCGAGTGACCAATGTTCAGGGCTATTGTGCCGTGACCTTGCCCATTCCATCGGCGGCAGATGGCTTGCCAGTGGGGCTACAGATTGCTGCGGGTGCGGGGGAAGATAGCTGGCTTTTAGCGGTCGCGCGGGCGGTAGAAAACGAATTCGCTGCAGGCGCTGAGAATCCTCACGTTTGAAGAGACGCTTAAGATTGTATTGATGAATTATCGTTGGCTGTTCGGTTCTTGCCCGGGGTATTTTGCCCGACGGAATAGAGAATTATGACAGGGAGATAGTAGGCATGGCCAACAATTCGGATAGGATCTCGCGTGAAAGGCTTGAAGCACCGCCGGGGCCGGTTTATACCGAAACCGTCCTACGGCCAAGTTATGACTTCATGCTTGCGCATTATTTCGAAGGGCTCCTTGAGACGAATCGGGCCTGGACCGTGATGCTTGCCGAGACTCACATCATTCCCAAGTCCACCGCGCAGGGGTTGATAACCGCTGTCAACGCCCTCGAGAAAGAGGGCCGCTCGGGGATGGGGGAGTTCAACCCCGCGTTCGAATACTTCTACTCCACCATGGAGCACTACCTCACCGAGCAAGTGGGTGAGGCCATTTCCGGCGAGATTAATATCGGGCGGACTCGACCAGAGCCGCTGGCAAGACTCGCCATCCGTGATCGCCTGGGTCAATTGCTTGACGGGCTGGTGACGTTGCAGGCGCGATTGCTTGAGCTGGCAGAGCGTGAGCGGGATACCGTCATGCCGGTTGGTACGCATATGCAGCACGGACAGGTCGCGACAGTTGGCCATTACGTCCTTGGCGTTGTCGATCAGCTGCAACGTGACGGCGCGAGGTTACTGGCCGCGTATCAGACCGTTAATCACTGCACGCTCGGCTGTGGTGCGCTCGCGGGTTCCTCTTACCCAATTGATCGCGAGCGTGTTGCCGAATTGTTGGGCTTTGACGGGATTATTGAGAACACGAATGATTGTGTGGGTAGTGGCGATTATGCGCTTGAAGTCGCTTCTGCCACGGCCAATATGATGATCGGTATTAGCCGACTCTGCCAAGACTTCTACACCTGGCATACCCAGGAGTTTGCCTATCTGATGATTGGAGATGACTTCTCGGGTTCAAGCAGTCTGATGCCCCAGAAAAAGAATCCGTATCCGTTCGAGTACATCCGGACTCAGGCTGCCCATGCGGTGGGTCAGATGACGGGGCTGTTCACGACGTTGCACAACACGAACTTCCAGGACATCAAAGACGTGGAGGAGGGGTTGCCGCCCGCGCTTTTCCAGCAGCTTGACGAGAGTGAGCAGTCTCTCCGCCTGCTCGCGGGCGTACTCGATACGGCACAGTTCAACGCAGAGACCATGCGTGATCAGGCGGCTCGGCATTTTGCAACAGCGACCGAACTGGCGTCGGTGATCCATCGGGCGACCGACCACTCCTACCGGACAGCCCACCGCATTGTGGGGCATCTTGTTCTGTTGGCCATCAAGCAGGGCTTGCAAGCAGATCAGGTGGGTATCGATCTCGTGCAGCAGGCGGCCAAGGAGATGACCGGGGATGAGATTGCGCTGGACGAAGACGCCGTGCGTGGGGCTCTGGACCCTGAGGCATTCGTGCGTGCGCATGCGGTCCGCGGTGGGCCAGCGCCAGCGTCCCTCGCTGGATCGTTGGTGCGGACGCGCACCGCGCATGACACCCTCTGCAAGACCGTCAGCGAGCTTGGAGAGCGTCGTCAGCGCGCTGCCCACGAGCTTAAAGCCTCCGCAGAGGCGCTTGCAGGGTAAACGGACAACGGCCGGGTCGCGCTTGGCTCAGTCGCTGGGGTAAGCTGCCGGATTGAACGGGGATAGGGGATAGCTTTGGGTTCGCAGACAGGAGAGGCGCGGGTGGGCCGTGTCACTGGGTTCATCCAGTCGCAGGCGGCACGGTACCGTGTCATCCACCGGGGTCTGCTGATCTGTCTCCTGATTGCGCTGGCGACGACTTTTATCGCCGATCATTACGGTGGCCCGACGCTGCTTTATGCGCTGCTTTTCGGGATGTCTCTGCATTTCCTGAGCGATAATGAGTCGTGTCGACCGGGTGTCGAGTTCACGGCCAAAACCGTGCTGCGTTTTGGCGTCGCGCTCTTGGGCGCCCGCATGACTTATGCGCAGATTGAAGCCCTGGGCGTCGGCCCCGTCGTGCTGGTTGTCGTGGCGGTCGCCGTGGTGATCTTCGCCGGGGCGCTGGTCGCGCGGCTACTCGGATTACCCCGTGACATGGGCTTATTAACCGGTGGGGCGGTCGCAATTTGTGGCGCCTCGGCGGCCCTCGCCCTGTCAGCCGTTATGCCCAAGCATGAAACCCATGAGCGCAATACCATTTTGACGGTGGTGGGCGTTACGACGCTGTCGACAGCCGCGATGGTGATTTACCCCTTGATTGTGGGTGCCCTCGGGCTCTCTGACGCTCAGGCGGGCATTTTCCTGGGCGCGACGATTCATGACGTGGCCCAGGTCGTTGGCGCGGGCTATATGATCTCAGATCAAACGGGTGACATCTCCACCCTGATCAAGTTGCTGCGGGTGGCGATGCTGGTCCCTGTGGTGCTGGTTTTCATATGGATATTCCGCAATCAGACCGCGCGCGACAGTGATTCAGGTCGACCGGTTATGCTGCCGGGGTTCCTTGTGGCGTTTGTCGCGCTGGTCGTGGTGAATAGCATTGGTCTGATTCCCGAATCCGTTGGTGAGGGCCTCTCTAACGTCTCACGTTGGTGTCTCGTCGCGGCGATCTCCGCGCTCGGCATCAAGACCTCTTTTCAGAAGCTGGCGGTTGTGGGCTGGCGGCCCGTATTTCTCATGTTAATTGAGACGGGGTTACTTCTCATTTTGGTGCTGGCGGTGGTTTTGTATGCCAGCTTCGGTGTCTAACACGATGATCTCGTCGTCCGTCTTGGACAGCTTATGAACATTCGACACCTGAAAACCCTGATTACGGTATCCGAGAAGGGGTCCTTCGCTGCAGCGGCGGAGGCGGTTTTTCTGACGCAGTCAGCCGTCAGTCAGCAGATGAAGGCACTGGAGCGTGAGCTCGGTGCCGAGCTCTTTGATCGCACACACCGTCCTCCGCTGCTCAACGCGCGGGCCCGAGGATTGATTCAGCGCGCCCGTCAGTTGGTCTATCTGTATGAACAGCTGAGTGATGAGGCAAGTGAAACCTCTGAGCTCACCGGGTTACTTGAGATTGGCGCGGTTCACACGGCGTTGGCGAATCTGTTGCCGCGTGCCTTGGTGAGATTACGTGCGGCCCAGCCGACCCTGCAGGTTCGGGTATCGAGTGGATTGTCAGCCGAGCTCATGGCCCGACTTGATCGGGGTGATTTGGATGCGGTTGTCATCAGCGAGCCTAAGCCGGTTCCGAATAGCCTCAAATGGAGTGAGGTGGCGCAGGAACCACTCATGGTGATTGCCCCGGCAGACTGTCAATTGGATGATTATCGCAGTGTGCTAGCCGCAAAGCCCTTTATTCGTTTCAGCCGAAATGCGTGGGTCGGGCACACAATCCAGCGCACGCTTGATGATCTTGGAGTACGCGTTACCGAAGGTATGGAGCTTGATTCGCTGGACGTGATTCGCCAAATGGTCCGCCATGGACTGGGCGTGTCTGTTGTACCTGCGCCTGCTGTTGATGCGCTTCAGTCCGAGGGTATCCGCGTGCTGCCTTTCGGCGACCCACCCGCACACCGTGTGATTGGCATGCTTGAGCGCAAGGAGCACGTCAAAATGGGTCTCACCGCGGCACTATGTCGTGAGCTGATTACCGCCAGCCTCGACGTAACCTCTGGGATTGGTTGAGCCCGGTTGGGTGCTACTGGCCGCTCGCCGCCAATGCACCGCTATCCTCATCTTCCAATAGGCTCTCACCGGGTGCGATCCGCTTGAATTGCACATCGCGATTATGGACCTGGATACTGCCTGTCCCGTCGAGCTCGGTGACGGTGTAGTAAGAGGTCTCTAAATCACCCGTGTCCGGATAATCTTCTCGGTAATGGGCGCCACGCGAGTTCTCACGAGATAGCGCGGCCTGGACGATCGTACGACTCACCAGAATCTGATTGCGCAGGTTCAGCCAGTCGTGCCAGGTCAGGTTAAAAGCCAGCGACTCGGCATCATGAAGGCCGGTGCGGGCGAGCCGGTCGTCAAGCGCTTCGAGCTCGACGGCCGCGGACTCAAGCCGTTCCTTCGTTCGCAGGATGCCAGCTTTGTCCCACATCAGCGCATGAAGCGCCTGTTGGATTTCGAGCAGCGATCCTGGCTCGTTTTCAAGCGGGAGTAGGGCGTCACGCGCCGCGGCTTCCAATGTTTCCGTATCAGGCGCATGGCTTTGCTGGCCTTCAGCCAGCCATGCAGCCATGCTATCGCCGGCGATGCCCCCGAATACGGTCGAGTTTGCGACGCCATTGCCGCCTAGGCGGTTGGCGCCATGCACGCCGCCGGTATCCTCACCAGCTGCGAACAGGCCGGGCATTTCGGTCGTGCAATCGGGTTTAAAGATCACACCCCCCATCATGTAATGCGCCGTGGGGACCACTTCCACCTGACCAGCCGCTAGATCAAAGCCTGAGTCCGCGCAGCGCTCAACCATCCCTTTGAACTGCTGGCGGACTTTATCGGAGCCGAGGTGGGACATGCTGATGTACACGCCGCCTTTCGGTGTCCCTCGGCCTTCTCGGATCTCGTGGAAGATACCGCGTGAAACGATGTCTCGTGTGGCCCGTTCACCGCGCTCGTCATGCTGCAGCATAAAACGCTGACCCTCGCCATTCAGCAAATGCCCGCCGGCGCCGCGCAATCCTTCTTCGAGTACTGTCCCGGTCATGCGGGTATCATTACCCGCGAGCAGGCCAGTTGGGTGAAATTGCACCATTTCCATGTCGCGAAGCGGCAGGCCAGCCCTCAGTGCCATGGCCATCCCATCGCAGCTCTTGTCTCCGGAGGGTGTGTGATACCGGTACATCGTGGGGCCCCCACCGGTAGCCAGTAGCGTTGCGCGCGCCTGAACAAAAACCAATTTGCCGGTGCGCACATCCGTCATCAGCACCCCGGATAGTCGGTCGCTGTTGGCCGCTGGGATGAGTGCAAGAGCGCGATGTTCTTCCAGACGATGAATACCGGCCGCCCACACTTGCTCAGCGAGTCGGCCAATGATTTCAATGCCCGTCAAATCGCCCTTGTGCACGGTCCGATCAAAGGTCTGGCCAGCGAACGCCTTTTGATGGACGCTGCCGTCCGGATTGCGGTCGAAAAAGCAGCCCACCTCGTTTTCCAGCTCTCGGACGCGCTCTTGCGCACGCTCTACGAGCGTCCATGCAAGATCTTGGTCAGGCAACCACTTTCCGCCGTTGATTGTGTCCATGAAATGCCGTTCAACCGAGTCACCCGGTGCTAGCGCGACGTTATAACCGCCTTGCACCATGCGTGTGCACCCACATTTACCCAGCAGGCCTTTGACGGCGACCGTAATATCCAGTTCTGGATTGGATTGATGGGCATGCAAGGCGGCGAATAGTCCAGCGCCACCACTGCCGAGAATCAGAATGTCCGTATGCAAATGATCGATTTCGGCGCTCATGACTAGCCCAACCTCAGAACAAAGAACAACGTAAATATTAAGCACAGCGTCGCCGCGACAGCGAACAGGGATTTTTGCCAATCCCGCCAGGGTGCAAATTCCAGCAGGAGTAGCCGCAAGCCCGTGCCCAGGTGTGCAGACAAGCTGATGACCAGTCCGGCTTCAGCAAATTTCAGTAGGGGCTTGTCGGCCCAGGCCAGGAATCCATCAAGGGCGTCGGCGCCCTGGAGCGCTTGCGAGAGTGCAAAGAAATGCAGCGGCAAAAACACTGTCAGCGCCACACCCGATAGGCGATGAATAATGAATGCGACGTAGGCGACATGAGAGCGCGCCGAGACCCGGTTGGATAAGACGGCACTCATGCGTACACCCCCCAGGTTGCTCGGGCGCCGAGAACAATGAGCGCCACCGCAAATGCGGCCATCGCCCAATCAAGGCTCCGGCCACGCCAGCCGAGCATCTCTCCGAGGACGTTGCGCATGCCAATCGGGGCGTGAACGGCGCTTGCCAAGACGAAGCTGCCGTAGAACATGAGCCAGGCTACGTTGCCCTGCGTTCGCCCGAGGATCTCTGATGCGCTCAGTCCACCCTGGATGGCATGAATGATGGTCATCAGGTGAACGAGTACAAAAAGGCCGAGAAAGGCCCCCGAGATTCGTTGCCATATCCACAAGCGTGTCACGAGCCCGATGTTCATAACGCCCCCTTGACGACGGCGGCGGCGGTGAGTCGTTTGAGACCGGCAATGGATCGAGTTGGACTCAGCTGTTTTGGACAACGCTCAGTGCAGCTCATGTGGGTATGACAGGCGTGGCAGCCGGCGTCTCCGGCAACGGCTGCAAGCCGTTCGCCCTGGATGTTGTCTCGCTCGTCCTGTGCCAGCGACCATGCGCGGTTGAGTGCAGCCGGACCGAGGTAGTCAGGGTTCCAATTAATGACATCACAGGAGGCGTAACAAACCCCGCACCCGATGCATTCAATGGCCTCGTCGGCGCTAATCCGGGGTGCCGAGTTGGGCTTGACGGTTTCAAAGTCGTCCTCTCGCGTGCGCTCACCACGAAAATAGCCTTTTGCCTTGACCATTTTCTCGAAGAAAACGGTCATGTCACAGGTAAGATCCTTAATGATCGGCAGATTCTCGAGTGGGGCAATTTCCAGGCGGTTTCCTTTAATGACCTTGTCGACATGCGTCCGACAGGTCCAGCGCGCCTTGCCGTTGACCGTCATCGCGCACGATCCGCACATGCCGACACGGCAGGCGTATCGGTAAGACAAGGTGGGGTCAAGCGACCTTTGAATGAGTGTGACGACATCGAGAACGGTCTGATTCGCTTGACGGGGGACCTCAAACGTTTCGAATCCGCCGGTTTCATCACCTCGCCAAACGGCGACGGATAGGGATGGCTCTTCCGCTTGACTCATTTTTCCCCTCAACTCGGGTAACCCAGATCTAGTGAGGGTATCGAGCAGGGTTGGTGAGGTGAAACGAAATGTTTTTCAGCTTTGTTAAAGGCTTCCTTAAGTGCTGATGGTGGGCAAGCGACCGCGGCTTTGTTAACGCTTTCTAATAGTTAACGTCACTTTTATGCGTTTTATGCCTTTGGAGGCCTGTGGCATAGTCATTTGATAATTTATTAAAACCTTTAACGCCGACAATCATTCCGGCAAGAAGGCATTTTCAGTATGGGGTAGATAATGAGCTGGTTGCCTTTTAGTCCGGATCTCTTAGCGCTTGTTTTCGCTGCACTGTTCCTTGGAGGACTGGTCAAGGGAACAGTGGGGGTTGGGCTTCCGCTTGTGGTGGTGTCGCTGCTCGGAAGTTTTCTCAATCCTAAACTGGCGGTTGTGCTGGTTACCTTACCGGTGGTCGTAGCCAACATCTGGCAGTGCGTCCGTTCAGGGGTGGCTATAGAGGCGCTGCGCCGTTTCTGGCCGCTGGTTTTGCCCTTCATTGTATTCACGTGGGCCGGGGCACAGTTGCTCGCTTCGATGCGCACGGATCTGCTGCTCGGTGTGCTCGGGCTGATTGTTGTCTGCTTCTCACTGTTGACCTTGGCTCAACCCCATTTTCGATTAAATCCCCGGTATGAGCCGGTTGCGGGACCGGGGGTCGGCATTTTGGCGGGAATGCTCAACGGCGTGTCGACGGTCAACGGGCCGCCTCTCATTATGTATCTGGTTGAGCTGGGGATGCGTAAAGAAAATTTTGTCGGTAGCTACGGGCTGATTGCGCTCGCGGGGTCGGTGCCGCTGGTGTTGTCCTATATTGGCGTTGGATTAATGGGGACGACAGAGTTTGGTGCCTCGGCGCTTGCGCTGGTACCGGTACTCACCGGCGTTTTCGTTGGAGAGCGGCTGCGGAAACGGATTGATGCCGACCTCTTCCGAAAGGTCTTGCTGATCGTTCTGATCGTTCTCGGCATGAATTTGATTCGCCGGGCGTTGGGGTAGGGCAGGGATCGCTCTCGTCCTTTCGCTCGTCCTTCACTGACACGTGCCTGCCCCATCTGCAGCATGGCTGCAGAAAAGCTTAATAAAGTTTCATTTCCGTTCAGCGTCTCGGTGAGGTTAGTGTCAACCGAACTAGTCGAAACCGTGGAGGAGTCAAGCTTTTAAACATTGTGGTGCATCAGGCGACACCGGCGGAGACTAACGTCTGCCGTGTCGGTCAAGAAAAAATGAGAATACGGGTCAATAGAACGACATACCCGAAAAAAGAGGTAAGGAGAGTAATCATGGAACGGTATAACGATTCCTGTGGGTCATTTCGCAAACTTCCTGTGACGCTGGCGTTGTCCGTTGGGCTGTGCTTCAGCGCACAGGCGACGAGTCAGGATAGCTTCCCTAGCAAAGACCTGACGTACATGAATCCGTTCAGCCCAGGGGGCGAAATTGACGTTACGGCGCGGCAGCAGCAACCCCTGCTCGAAGAGTACTTCGACCGCAATGTCAGTATCACCTACCGGACCGGCGGTGGCGGTGCAGTCGGGTGGAGCCACCTGAAAGATCAGCCTGCTGATGGGTATACAATTGGCGGTTTCAGCCTACCGCATATCATCGCGCAGCCAATGGTGCGTGATCCAGGTTATGCCACGGATGACCTGAAGCTTGCCTATATCTTCCATTCGACGCCCCAGGTCCTGGTCGTCCGAGAGGACAGCCCCGTCGAGAATTTGGATGATTTCATCGAGCTGGCACGCAACAATCCGGCCTCAGTGACGATTGGTGGCACGGGGGAAGCGACGGGCAATCATCTGGGTGCCGTTCGTTTGATGCGTGAGGCAGATATCAACCTGACATGGATTCCGTTCCCAGGCACCGGGCCCACGATTCCTGCGCTTGAAGGCGGGCACGTGTCGGCGTTGATGACCAACTCGACCGCCGCCTACCAGAACCGGGATAAGTTCCGGGCGCTAGCCGTCGCATGGGATGAGCGTTTGCCGTTCATGGAGAATGTGCCGACCTTTCAGGAGCAGGGCTACGACGTTGTCGAGGCCATCTACCGGGGTGTCCTGGTGCCTGCTGACACGCCAGATGATGTCGTGGAGACACTGGCGGCCGGTTTCGACACGGTCAACCAGGAGATCGAAGGCAAGCAGACCGATATGGGCGCCTTCGTGCATTTCTGGGGTCCCGAAGAGAGCGCGCAGCTTGTTGAGCGGCTCAAGGATGAGTATTCAGTTCTTCTAGAAGACCTGTAACTGGTCAGCGACTCGATCAAGTTGTCTGACATCAGTACAAGCGGTTAGGTATTGACCTGACCGCTTGTTACTCAAGAGGTCCTTTTCCTATGGATGTTTTACTAGCTGGCTTGGGTAACGTGCTGAGCGTCGAGGCGCTTTTGCTCGTCGCCCTCGGGACGGTGATCGGCCTGTTTGTCGGTTGCGTGCCTGGGCTAACGGCGACAATGTCTTTGGCTCTGCTTGTCCCGTTTACCTTTACAATGGATCCCCTCAGCGGGCTTGTCATGCTGGGTGGTGTTTACACCGCCTCGATGTATGGCGGCGCTTTTAGCGCTATTTTGATCAATACGCCGGGCACCCCAGGGGCCATTGCTACGATGCTTGACGGGTATCCCCTGGCCCGTCGCGGCGAAGGGGAGCGCGCCATTGTCGGTGCCACTCTGGCCTCCGTTTTTGGGGGGGTTATTGGTTTCCTGGCGCTGTTGCTTTTGGCGCCTGTCTTGACCATTGCCGCGTTGAAGTTTGGCCCGCCGGAGTATTTCTGGGTGGCGATGTTAGGCCTCGCATTAATTGCCGCTCTTTCCCAAGGCATGATGCTCAAAGGACTGATGGGCGGGGCGATTGGCATGCTGCTGGGAACGATTGGTATTTCACCCGTTGGTGGAGAGTCCCGCTTTCTTTTTGGCACGCCGGCACTTCAGGGTGGCGTTGAGTTGATTGTTGCCCTCATTGGCCTGTTTGCAGTGCCCGAATATATTCGCATGATTGGTAACGCACGGCGGTCCATTACGACCCGTCAAGATGGTGCCGCACTGCCCTTTGCGCGGGTTGTGAAAGAGGTTATCCGCCAGCCGTTTAACCTGTTCCGCTCAGCGGGCATCGGTACGATCGTCGGCATCATTCCCGGGGCAGGCAACAACGTCGCCGGCTTGCTTGCCTATAGCGAAGCGCAGCGGGCTTCAAAGCAGCCGGAAGAGTACGGTCACGGCAGCATGGAGGGGCTGTGTGCCTCTGAGTCCAGTAATAACGCCGCCGTCTGCGGCAGTATGGTGCCCTTGTTGACACTGGGCGTCCCCGGTTCTCCACCCGCTGCGGTTTTATTCGGTGCGCTGATGATGCATGGGCTGACACCGGGTACTCGGCTATTTACCGAGAATGGGGCGCTGACCTACGGATTCATTTTCTCGCTTGGTTTGGCGGCTCTGGCGTTGCTACCGGTGGGTATTTACGGCGGTCGTCTCATTCTGCGCATGATGGCCAATGTTCCGGTTGGTTTCCTGGTTCCGACGATCGGGCTAATGACATTACTTGGAGCCTATTCCATGCGGAACAGTATGGTTGACGTCTTCTTGATGGTCGGTGTCGGCCTGTTTGGTTTTGTCCTCCGAGAGCTTGGAGTCAATCCAGCCACCATTGCGCTGGGTCTGATACTGGGGCCAATCGCTGAGCAGGGCTTTTCGCAGGCGATGCTCATGGGACGAGCCTACGACGTGCCGGCGCTGGCGTTGGTGCAGAGTCCACTCTCTATAGCGCTGGCCTGCATGGTTCTTTTTAGTATCAGTCTACCGTCTCTCCGCCGTGCAAAGCGTTGGCTGGCGACGCGATCTCAGGGGGAATAAGTATGCGCTGTCGGGTTAATACTGACTTTCTCAGTGGTTTTATCGGGCTGCTTATTTTCGCGCTTTTTTGGTTCAACCGAGAAGAATGGCGGCCCCAAAGTGCAGTCTGGCCAGAGACGATTCTCTGGGCCCTGCTGGGATTCAGCGTTTTACTGGTCTTGAAATGTTTCCTGCGCTGGCAAACAGCCGAGGTTTTCGTCGAAGGTAGTCGGCGGCGGATGTTGATCGGTGGCGGTTTCCTGATTCTCTGGGCGGTTGGGATGCAGATACTGGGTTTTTTAATAACCAGTGCCGTGGTGTTCCCGCTGCTTTTTGCGTGGATGGTCCGTGAGGAGCGGGCGATCTCTGAGGTCGTCCTGCAGACGGTGACGTTGAGGCAGTGGGGCGTTTGGATGGCAATCATCGCACTCGAAATTGCCGTGCTTTATTTTGTTTTCTCAAAGGTTTTGCTGGTGCCACTGCCTAGCAGTTCTTTAGGGATGTAGATAAAAAAAGCCCGCACCCTGGTTCCATCCTATCGGAATCAGGGTGCGGGCTTTTTCGTATTAGGCGCTTTCGAACAACCGGGTTAGCACAAACTCCCGGTGGCCCAGCACCTCTGCGGCCGTATTCCGCCCATTGGCTGTGCGGACGGTCATATCGAGCAGCGAGTCACCAGCCTGGTCAGGATTGATTTCCCGGCGCAGAAGTCCGGTGACATCGGTATCGATGTGTTCTTGCATCGTCCGGACCGTTCTCGCGTTCGCGGTAATCTTGATCACTGGGACGATCGGGTTGCCAATGACATTCCCCTGACCGGTCGGGAAATAATGCACCGCAAAGCCGGCGGCACCGCATAACGTGACCATTTCTGCGGCAGCGGATGAAGAATCCATAAACCACAAGCCGGAGCCAGTCGGGTGTTCCGCTTTATCCAGGACCCCATCGACGAGGCACTCTTTACCGATTTTCTGGATATTGCCGAGCGCCTTTTCCTCAATGGTGGTTAGACCACCCTCGATGTTGCCTTTCGTGGGCTGCGACTCGGACAGATCGTTGGTCTTCCAGCGGTTGATCATGTCCGTGTAGCGATCAAACATCGCCTGGAAGTTTGCCCGAATCTCGGGCGTCCGGCAGCGCTCTGCGACGAGGTGTTCGCCGCCGGTGAGCTCAGAGGTCTCGCCGAACAGCAGCGTGTTCCCGTTGGCGTAGAGCTTGTCGAATGCGTTACCGACAGTCGGGTTCGCACCACAGCCCGAGGTCGTGTCGGACTCACCGCACTTGGTCGATACCCAGAGTTCCGAAATCGGGCAGGGTTCGCGTTGGAGCTCGGTGGCATGGTGGACGAATTCCTTCGCGCGCCGTGAGGCATTCGCGATGGTGTTGTGGTCACCATTCTGCTCAATCCAGAAGCCTTCAACGGGCTTGCCGGTTGCCTCGATGCCAGAAACGACCCGCTGGGTCCAACCCGGTTCGATGCCAATCACGATGACAGCGGCCACGTTCGGGTTGCAGCCCGTACCGATGAGCGTGCGGAAATGCAGCTCAAGATCCTCACCGAACTGGAGTCGTCCGTAGGGATGAGGCAGGGCGAGCGTGCCTTTTACGTTGTTTGCCACGGCCTCTGCAGCCGCATTCGAAATATCGTCAACCGGCAGCACGATCACATGATTACGGACACCGACTCGGCCGTTCTCACGTCGATAGCCATGGAATGTCTGATTCTTGAGATCCATGCTTACCACCTCTTCGTCTTGGTGTTGTGTACGTGGAGGTGCTCCCCCTGGCTGATCGGTGCGGTTGTTCGTCCGATATCAACGCTGTACTTGATCACGGTGCTGTCGGGGTCAATGTCACGGATCGCCAGTTTGTGGCCGATCGGAATGTCATCCTTCACCGTGAAATTAATGGTGCGGTCCTGGTCCATGATCCAGCCGATCAGGTCTTGCCCGGCTTTGACACCTTCCACCACCACAACCCCTACTGAATCGCCCTCATCATGGACGACAAAATCGGGTGCCTGAGACATGCTCATCCTCCTCTTCTTTAAGAAACATCAATGGATATCTTATATATGACTTGCTACTTGCACAAGGTAGACCTTATGCGGTAAATCTCTACGACGACATCTCATCAAGGTTGTCGCACAGAAGAAGAGCCACTTCTTACGTTTCACTACGAGGAGAGATCATGAAAACGCGTCTAGTGACCACACTGACAGGCGTGCTCGCGTCGCTGTCAATGGGAGCGGCCGTCGCTCAGTCGGATTTCCCGAATGAGGATTTGAGCTACGTCATTCCATTTGGACCGGGGGGCGAGTCAGACATTTCCGCCAGGCTTCAGCAGGAATATTTCAAGGACATCACTGGCCAAGAAGCCATCATCGAGTACAAGCCAGGTGGGGGTGGTGCAGTTGCCTGGTCGCAGTTTAACGACATGCCGGCCGATGGGCACACCATTATCGGCACGAACCTTCCTCATATCATCCTGCAGCCACTGGCAAAGGATGTTGGTTTTGAGACCTCGGATCTCAATAATTTCTATTTCTTCCACTATTCTCCAGACGCGATTTTGGTGACCGCGGACAGCCCCTACGAAACGCTGGATGATCTCGTCGACGCAGCGCGTGAGGCCCCTGGCTCAGTCACGCTATCGGGAAGTGGAACGTATTCGGCGAATCACGTAGCGCAGACGCGGTTCGATTCACTGGCGGATATCACCACCACGTATATTCCCTACAAGGGAACGGGTGCGGCGGTGACCGCGCTCAAGTCTGGTGAAGTGCAGGCTGAGTGGGGGTATAGCACCGTGGCGGCGAACCATCAGGGTGATACCCGGATGCTGGCGATTGCCTCCAGTGAGCGTCACCCGCTCTTCCCGGATGTTCCGACGTTCCAGGAGCTTGGTTATGACCTGGAAGGCGGGGCCTATCGCGGGATGGCAGTCCCGCAGGGCACACCAGAAGAGGCTCGGCAGCGTCTCTCCGATATCTTCCAGGAGATCAATGAAGATCCGTCTTTTGTTGAGCGCATGCAGGAGCTTGGCTTCTTCCTGGTTGACGTGCCGGCAGATGAGGTCGATGCGTTCCTCGCTGAGCGTCAGGCCGAGTATGAAGAAGTGGCCCGTGGCTTCGATCTGATCGATTGAACGTCTTCATGTAGCCATTATCGCCCCGGGGCCTCCCGGGGCGTTCTCTCACCCTCAGGGAGTCAACGGCCCTCATGTCCTGGAGTTTTCTGTTAGCGGCGCTGACGCCGTTCAATCTCATGCTGGCCTTTATCGGCGTAGGCGCGGGCATCATCATTGGCGGATTACCGGGGCTTTCAGCCACGATGGCCGTGGCGGTGTTGGTGCCGGTGACCTTCGGTATGGAGCCCGCCTCCGGATTGATCATGCTGGGGGCGATCTATACCGGGGCTATCTATGGCGGCGCGTATTCCGCCATCCTGGTCAATACACCCGGCACACCCTCGGCGATCGCCACAACCTTTGATGGCTACCCGATGGCTAAACGCGGTGATGGGGATCTTGCGGTCACCTTGGCGACGCTATCGTCTGTCGTCGGCGGGTTAACCGGCGCAATCGCGCTGCTGACGCTAGCCCCCTTGCTCGCGACCATTGCGCTGCAATTCGGCTCTGTGGAGTATTTCTGGCTGGCTGTACTGGGTTTGACGCTCATCTCGGCGCTATCAGAAGGTGCCACGCTTAAGGGGTTCATGGGCGCCAGCCTGGGGCTGTTGCTATCGACTGTCGGTGTGGCCGGTGTGGGTGGGGATGTCCGCTACACCTTCGGCTCCAGTCTTTTACTGGGTGGGGTTGAGATTATCTCTGCCTTGATTGGCTTGTATTGCATTCCCGTGCTGATTGATCTGGTCGCGACACCCGATCCTCATTTACGGGTCAGTGACAAGGCGGGCGGATTCCGGTTGCGGGAGGCCATGAGTTTGGCCTTGCGGAGCAAGTTCAACATGGTTCGCAGCGCGGTTATCGGGACAGTGCTTGCGATTTTGCCTGGCGCCGGTGGTTCCATTGCCAGCCTGGTCTCCTACAGCGAGGCGAGGCGCAGTTCTCGACATCGTGAACGCTTTGGGAAGGGTGAGCCCGACGGAATACTGGCGACCGAGTCGGCAAATAACGCGACGGTGGGAGGCGGGTTTATCCCGACGCTTGTGCTTGGTATTCCCGGCACTCCACCCGATGCCATTATTCTCGGTGCGTTGTTGGTGCAGGGGGTTCGGACTGGACCTGAGTTGTTTACTGAGAATGCGGCAATCTCCTACACGTTCATCTACGGGCTTTTGTTCGCCACCCTCTTGCTTTTGCCGATGGGGCTAATTATCGGGCGCTATGCGTTCAAATCCATTATTGCTATCCCCAAGGCGATCCTGGCCCCGACCGTGGCCTTTATGACAGTGATTGGTACTTACGCGATCCGGAACAACACATGGGACGTTCTGATCATGCTGGTGCTCGGCGTGGTGGGTTGGTTCCTGAACCGGGCAGGCTTTAAACCTTCACCCATCGTGCTTGGTCTGATTCTGGGCCCTATTGCGGAGCAGGGGTTTGTCCAGGCGGTACTAATGGGGCAGGCCCAAGGCGCTGTCCTGCCGATCTTCTTTCGGGGGCCGATCTCCTGGACCATTGTTGCGATTATCGTGGTCGCAACGCTTTATCCCCTGATTCGATTGGCATTAAGTCATCGGCGAGACCCAGGTGAGGTAAGCGAAAATGAGTGAGTCAACGATGCATGGAGAAGCCAGTCGCCGCGACATCCCTGGTATGGCTTATGCGCTGGCGTTCTCGGTACTGGGTGGGTTCGCGCTCTATTTCACTGACGATATGTCGACCTTGGGCGCGGTCTTTCCCCAGACGATTGCCTCGGCGCTCATCATCTTTTCCCTTGCTTATATCACGCAGAATCTGGTGTCCCCAGGGTCGGTTCACCCCGTCTCTGGCGAGGGCTCATGGGCGCGCCGTGGACTGCTGATCGCCGTTATGCTGGTTTGGGTGCTCTCTCTCAACTGGCTGGGTTTCATCGCGGCTGGTGTGCTCGGTTTTATCGGAATGATCCTCGTCGGCAACTATGACGCGTGGAGTCTGCGAAGGGTGCTGGTCTACGCCCTGGTGTCCGCGTTGATCATTGGCGGGTTCTACACGCTGTTTGCCGTCGTGCTGAATGTCCCCTTGCCACCGCCGCGATGGTTGTGAACCGCCTGGCTGCGTTTTAATCCAGGATATTGCGATAGTGGAGTGATTGAGTGTCGCAGCGGCTAATTCTGAGTTCGACCGGCTCGTCCTCCAGGCCAAGGGCAACTCGCTCGATTTCGAGCAGAGGCACGCCAGTCTTGATTCCGAGCGGTTCTGCATCTTGCCGGTCGGCGGTAATCGCTCTGAGCTTTTCGACAGCGGTTTGTATGGTCACCCGATAATGTTTCTGATAGAGCCAGTAAAGGGTATTCGGCAAGTCTTTGTCATAGCTCTCAATGCCGGGGAAGCGCTCTGCTGGCAGAGTGATCCACTCGATCATGACTGGCTGGTCGTTGATGAATCGGCATCGGCTGATGCGAATGACGGGGGCACCGCGTTTGATGTTCAGTAAGCGGGCCTCCCCGGCCCGGGCGCTTGTGCGGGCGCAATTCAAGACTTTGGAGGAGGGGATTTGCCGCGTACCGTCTTCGCCGTAGAGATGCCAGAACTGAAACAGCGAGCGCTCGCTGTCATGCTTGGCGACCTCAGTGCCCCGTCCCTGGTGACGGACAACCAGGCGTTCGGCCGCCATGGTGTCGAGTGCTTTTCGTATCGTCCCCTGGCTGACCCCGTAGAGTTGCGCCAGCGCTGTCTCACTCGGCAGCAGTTCACCAGGGCTCCAGTCGCCTGAAGCCAGTCGGTCGACGAGCATTCGGCGGACCTGTTGATACAGTGGGTGAAGGGTGGGCGATTCCGGTTGATCGGATGCAGTCATCTGGCCTCTTCCTTAAGCGCAGGTTATGGAATTTCCGTGTAATATAGTCAATTCTTCTTCGTATTCATATATAAGATACTAGACGTCTTGGCATCGGGTTTGAGGAGGTGTGCGCTGATGGCCGACATTGTTGTGACCGAGTTTATGGATCCAGCGGCGCTGACGGTTTTCTCGGACCGCTACAACGTACTCGTCGATGAGCGCCTTGTGAATGAGCCACACCGGCTCGGGCAGAGCGTTGCTGCGGCTCGTGGTCTCATTGTCCGTAACCGCACGCAGGTTGATGAGCAGCTACTGGATTCCGCCCCGCATCTTGAGGTTATCGGTCGACTGGGCGTGGGGCTGGACAATATCGATCTGGCAGCCTGCGAAGCACGTAACATTCGCGTCTGTCCCGCCACGGGCGCTAACGATCTGGCGGTTGCCGAATATGTGATCGCGGGCATTTTGATGTTGCTACGCGGCGCCTATGGCGAGAGCGAGCAAGTCCTCCAGGGCGCGTGGCCACGCCAGGCGCTGACAGGTCGCGAGACCTCGGGGCGCGTGCTGGGGCTGGTGGGTTTTGGTGGGATTGCACGAGAGACGGCCAAGCGCGCTAAGGCGCTGGGTATGCAGGTGCGTGCCCATGATCCGTTCGTGCCCGCTGATGACCCGGATTGGGAGGACATTGCTGCACGCGTCGAAACGCTCAGCGCGCTGCTCGAGGACGCCGATGTCTTGAGTCTGCATGTTCCCTTCAATGCTCAGACTCAGCATCTGATTGATGCTGAGGCGATCGCCGCAATGAAGCCTGAGGCTATTCTGATTAACGCGGCGCGCGGCGGCATTGTGGACGAGGCGGCGCTGGCCACTGCCCTTGCTGAGCAACGGTTGGGAGGGGCTATGCTGGACGTGTTCGAAGAGGAGCCACTGCCTGCTGACAGTGTGCTTGTCGGCGTGCCCAACCTGGTTGTTACCCCGCACATTGCCGGCGTGACGATGGAGTCTAATCAACGTGTCAGTGATCTCACGGCGCGCAACGTTCTCACCGTTTTGGAGGAAAACGATCGTGGCGATTGAATGCAACGTTACGCGAGCCGAGTCGCTTGCTTGTCAGGCGCTGAAAGCGGCGGGCGTGAGCTCGGATAATGCCCAGTCCGTGGTGAGCGCCCTGATTGCCGCGGAGATTGACGGGATTCCATCGCATGGCTTGTCCCGGGTGCCTTACTATGCAGATCAGGCCGCGAGTGGGAAGGTGAAGGGAGATGTTGAGCCCCGACTCACCGAGCACGGCGTCGTGATTAATGTAGATGCGGGTGAGGGGTTTGCATTTCCTGCCATTGACAAAGGATTGGGCCCGCTGACCAGTCGGGCGCGCGAGTCTGGCCTGGCTGCCTTATCCGTTGGCAACTCTCACCATTTTGGCGTCGCTGGGCATCACGTTGAGGCAATCGCGCGGCACGGACTGGTCGCCCTCGGGTTCGGCAATAGCCCGGCGGCCATTGCGCCCTGGGGAGGCAAAGATCCCCTGTTTGGGACCAATCCTATTGCGTTTGCCTCACCGCGTGAGGGCAAGGATCCACTGGTTGTGGATTTGTCCGTCAGCAAGATCGCCCGGGGCAAGGTCATGATGGCGCAGAATCGAGGTGAGACCATCCCGGATGATTGGGCTTTGGACGCGGACGGGCAGCCGACCACTGATGCCACTGCGGCCATGGCGGGCAGTATCCGTCCTATTGGTGATGCCAAGGGATCGTCCCTGGCGTTAATGGTAGAGCTGCTGACCGCCGGGCTCAGCGGATCCGCTTTTGGTTATGAGGCGTCGTCGCTGTTTACGGCTGATGGCGAGCCGCCGCGTCTGGGTCAATGCTTCCTGGCCATTGATCCGTCATTTTTTGGCGCCGGTGCCGCATTCTCCGAGCGGGTTGAAGCGATTCTCTCGGCTATGCTGGCGCAGGAGGGTGTTCGCCTACCCGGCGAGCGAAGGCTGGCAGCTCGCGCTGCAGCAACCGACACCTTGATGTTGGACGATGGTGTCCATGATGAGCTTGTACGCCGCTCTGGGGGGTAACTGATCTCCTCGCGGTATGCGTTCGCACCGCTCGCCCTTGCGCTGCAAGGTGGCGGTTCACACGGGGCGTTTAGCTGGGGCGTACTTGACTGCTTACTGGCTGCAGGGATGCAGCCAGCTGGCTTGAGTGGGACAAGCGCTGGTGCGCTGAACGCCGCGGCGCTTGCCGCAGGCTGGACCGCTGGCGGCGCAAAGGGGGCTCGAGCGGCATTGCGAGAGCTTTGGGAGGGTGTTGGACAGATCAATGCGCCCTTGCAGCCCCCCTGGCGTTCTGATGGCTCCCTCCGGGACCAGGCTGTGACGGCCGTTACGCAGATGGTCTCGCCTTATCAGTTCAACCCGGCGGGATTGAACCCAATGCGTCGGTTGCTGGACGAGTGTCTGGATTGGGACGCCCTGCGTGCCAGTGGCCAGCTACCCGTCTTTATCGCGGCTACCGAAGTGGAAACGGGCCGGCTGCGGCTGTTTCAGCGTGAGGAACTGAGTGTGGATGCGCTGCTGGCCTCCACTTGCATTCCAACGCTTTTCCAAGCGGTTGAGATTGATGGGCACTACTACTGGGACGGCGGTTTTGCAGCTAATCCGGCACTGCTGCCTCTCGTTACAGGAGGGCAATCAAGCGATCTGATGCTGATCCAACTACTGCCGGAATACGCCACCAAGATGCCACCCCGGCGCGTTGAGGGCATTCTCCAACGCAGCCGTGAGTTGGGGTTTAGCACCCATCTTCTCAATGAATTGCACTGGCTTGCTCTCATGCAAGCCGATGCGGGGTGGCTGGGTCGCTGGTCCACTTCCCGCCTGCGCCGACGCGTGGCCCGATTACGCTTTCTTCACCTCGATGGTGGGGCCGTCCTGACGGGGCAGTCGGCTACGAGTCCGCTGAATACGGATAGCCTGTCTCTCGATGGGCTTCACGACGCCGGCTACGCAGCCGCACAGCAATGGCTGGAGGAGCATGCCGGTTGCATTGGCCGCCGTAGCTCTCGGCCCTTGAGTGATTTTATTGCCGAGTAGGCGGTTTTAACCCGAACCGCCATCCTTGCCGAGCGCCAAGTCATGCATTCCCGCGTCGATAGCGGAGGTCAGCGCGGCAAGGGCCAAGGCAAGAAGGGCGAGGCTAACGCCAACGGCTGCTTTTCGCGATAGCCGGTCGTAGCGCGAATACGCGACTGTAACGGCGAGAGCGATCAGAAACGGCAGCGGTCGGTGCTGATATGCGTGCAGCCACCAGACTAATCACGAATATCGTTCGCTATCTGGCGGATCGCATCGGCGAGTTGGGTAGCTGGCTGAGCGCCGGAGATAAGATACCGCTCATTGATCACAAATGCCGGGACCGCGCTGACGCCCGCTTGCATGAATCGCTGCTCCGCCGCTCGGACGGTCTCGGCGTAGCGCTCGGAGTGGGCAACGGCCGTAGCCGCGTCACCGTCAAGCCCGACCTGTTGCGCTGCTTCGCGCAGAACCACGGGGTCTGAGGGGCGCTTCGCTTCTCCAAAATAGGCATCAAAAAGCGCTAGCTGCAGCTCGGTCTCTCGGCCCTGTTCCGCGGCCCAGGCGAGCACGCGATGAGCATCGAACGTGTTGTGCGCGCGTCGCGCCTCCGCGCCATCGAAGTTCAGGCCCAAGTCACTGGCCAGCTTGGTCATTTCGCTCTGCATCTGCTCGATGCTGTCGGCGTCTTGGCCGTATTTCCGGCATAGGTGATCGAGTATGGGCTCGCCCTCGGGCGGCATGTCTGGATTGAGCTCAAAAGGCTGCCAGATGAGGTCGACCTCGATGTCGTCGTTGAGCATCTCCAGTGCCTGTTCCAGGCGTCGGTAGCCGATCGCGCACCATGGGCAGGCGATATCAGAAACCAGATCGATTCGAAGGCTTTGCATAACGTCTCTCTTTAACTGCCGGAGGGCGTTTGGCAACGCCAACTAACCCCGCTACACTCCACGCCCTGACGACAGGTGCGTAGCTCAGCTGGTTAGAGCACCACCTTGACATGGTGTGCGCGCACATCCGGACATGTCTTCCGCCACCAGAAATCAGGCGCTTGCAAGGTGGAAAGCGCCATATGG
>Ga0102930_1000157_pt1 | contig 21951 bp, 23 predicted proteins | sample SalPon1_B_H2O_MG_FD_84514 | JGI IMG/M metagenome (GOLD analysis project Ga0102930, IMG submission 84514) | Salt pond water microbial communities from South San Francisco under conditions of wetland restoration - Salt Pond MetaG R1_B_H2O_MG | ecosystem: Environmental > Aquatic > Non-marine Saline... | reverse complement strand
TGGCGAAATCGAGCGGGGTATTGCCCAACAGCAGACGCGCAATCCTGACTTTGCCAAGACACTGAGCAAGTGGTTGGACCGCGTTCTAACGCTTTATGGCGATCGGATTCTACCGGTGGATACCGCCACGGCAAGGCGCTGGGGCGAGCTCTCGGCCGCGCATGGAAATAATGGCGCGGATCTGTTGATTGCGGCGAGCGCCCTAACTCATGGACTTACCGTCGTCACGCCCAACGAGCGGCATTTTTGCCCAACGGGGGTCGATGTCTGCAATCCCTTCGCCGGGCTTTAATTTCGCTAAGCGGCTGTTAATGGTCTGAAACAGGCCTGTCACCTCGCTAACCGTGTACTCAGCGTGGCTCGCAGTTTTGCCCACGCATTCGCCACGCCGCCCAGCGGTTATATGCGAAATCAGCCAAGTGGAAGAGACCGGGAAGGCTGAACAGCCGAGCAACAACGCTAAGGAGAGGACCGCCGAGCCGCCAATACGCCAGCGTGGCCGGAAATCCAACCAGCATTTGTTGGCCGTTGTAAAAGTGGATGCGCTCCATCATCGCCGTGAGGCTGTAGCCCGATGGCGCTTCAAAATCTGCCGCGCTAATATCCGTGAGTTTGATGCCCGATGCCTCAAGGCGAGGGCGCAAATGATCGATCTCGCGCTGGCACATCCCGCAGGAGCCATCGTAGTAGAGCGTGGGTTGAGGCGCTTGGGTATGAGTATGCATAGCATCCAGCATACCGCGTTTATGGCGTGCCAAGTTACCTCTCTCGCTCCAACTCATTAACCCTTAAGTGCGCTGCTGTTGTGGTTCAGGCTTACCTGCATCAACAATCTTGGCATACTCAGGTACGCTTAGTGTTAGATTTAAGTAGAGTCACGCTTATGAGATTCTCAGGAAGTGCTATCGCTCGTCGATCCAATACCCGTCGAAGGAGTATGACCGGCCTAATGGCATTTCTAGGCGTGGTGTTAACGAGTATTGCGGTAACGCCAGCCCATGCCAATGAGCTACTTGATCATGATATGCGGCGTCTGCACTCGAGCGAGACGGTGAATGTCAAAACATTGGCAGCCGATGCACCTGCGGTCTTGCTAGTTAATACCGCAAGTCATTGCGGATTTACCGGGCAGTTCGAGGGCCTGGAAGCGCTCCATCAAAAGTTTCGCGAACGCGGCCTCAAAGTCATTGGCTTTTCGTCAGACTCATTCAACCAAGAGGCTGATAATGAAGCCGATGCCGCCGATGTGTGCTATATCAATTTCGGTGTGAGCTTTGACATGATCTCAACCATCCCCGTACGCGGTGCCAACGCGCACCCATTATTTGCCGAACTGGCCCGCCAGTCACGCGCCCCACGCTGGAATTTTAATAAATATCTAATCAACCCCGACGGCGAGGTTATTGAGGTGTTCGGGTCAATGACTCAGCCTAATTCCCGCAAGCTCCACCGCGCCATTGAGGCCCTGCTCTAAGCGCACCATGTTCTTTTTTACCAAGCTAGCTGGCGCCTTACTCAAACCACTCTCGCTGGTGTTATTCGGGCTAGCCATCGGATTAATCATCGCGGGCCTGACTCGCTACCGGCGGACAGGCCTCACATTAATCGGCTTGAGCACCCTGACACTGGCATTAATCAGCTGGTGGCCAGTCGCCAACACACTGATCTCACCACTAGAGTCTCGTACTCCAGCTCTGCCTACCAATGTACCTGCCATTATTGTCCTAGGCGGTGGAGGTGTGAATGCGCCGTCCCTACCATTAACGGCTCAGCTTTCAACATCTAGCGTAACTAGGCTTACCGAGGGGATCAGACTTTGGCGCCAACGACCTGATGCCCTGCTCATCACAAGCGGCGCGCTCTCGCGCGGCCGCTCCCAAGCCGCCATTGCCGCAGATCTAGCCAAACAGCTTGGCGTGCCCGCAGCGCAAATTAAAATGCTCCCAACAGCCCGTAATACAGAAGATGAGGCCCGAGCCTATCGGGCACTTCATCGCGATGAAGTCACGAGTGCCGATGCAACACCCGATACAATCGATACCGCCCGGCCCATTCTAGTCACCTCAGCCAGTCATATGCCTCGGGCACTGGCCGCCTTTCGTAAAATGGGCATAGACCCTATTCCCGCCCCAACGGCGTATCGCGCCACTCCACGGTATTTTGATCTGCCCTCGGACTTTGCCCCGAGTGCCACCGATCTACAGACCACAGAGGCCGCTTGGCATGAGTATTTAGGCCGCTTTTGGGCCTGGATAAGGCAATAAGAGAATACCCCTGCTTACCAAGCCAATACGGCCGATTCCATCCTTGGCTCAGTCCCGCCACAAAGCACACCGATCTCGGGATGACGCAAAATGATCTGACCGCGACCAAAGCTTATTGATTGTGTCTGTTTGCTAATTTGGTGGCCGGCTCGATCTAAAGCCTGAAAAAGGTCATCAGAAAAATGCGGTTCTACCTCAATGACTTTGCCTTGTGTCCACTTTCAGCGAGGTCGATCAAGCGCTGATTGTGGGTTTAAATGCTCATCGAGCATGCCCGTAATCAATTGCACATGACCTAGTGGCTGCACAAACCAACCCATCACCCCAAACGGCCCTACCGCCTGATCACCCCGAGTGATAAACCCGGGGGGAGGATGTCAACGGAATGAGACCATGCCGTGGCATTTGTTGATGCCCAAGCGCTTTGACCGCATCAATCGCATTGCCACCGGCGCGAATGGACTCTAGATCGATCTGCGCTGCCAGCGGTTGCGAAGTTGCCACCATTCCGCGATGGCCGTAAGTCAAATGCTGACCTGAAGGATAGGGGTAGTCATGCGGATCAAAGCGCATGCGATTATCTCCACCTACTTGGCGTAGTCTGTTTGCGCGCTCAGTCCCGCAAGCACCGCTAGCATAAAGGCATACATCATTGCCCCGCTATTATGATTAAAGCCCACCTGCGTTAACCCACCAACAAAGAAACTCGCCGGCAGCAACATGCCAGCCACGGCTAAGCCTAAGCGGTTGGAATGCACTAACTGCCCAGCCTGTGCCCGACCATGGCGTGCAAACCAAATCAGCGGCGCTAGATACACGCCGAATAAAATGAGCCCACCGACCATACCGCGCTTAGCCAAAACGTTAATCCATTCATTATGGCCATGCGTAAAGCGCGAAGCGCCCTTGGCAATCACACCTTCCTCACCGAGCGCCCGTAATCGCTCAATATAGGCATTCTCACCCCAGCCGATCACTGGGCTTTCCGAAAATAAAATCCATCCGCCTCGCCACATCTCAAAGCGATAGCCCACTGAACCGCCGCGATCATCGTTAACAAAATAATCTCTGACCTCTGCCGCCGCGGTATCCACCCGGCTTTTCACTCCCGTCTCCGGAATGAAATAGATGCTCATGTAGAAAATCACCACCACGAGAGGCAATAAAACGCAGATGCGTTTTTTATGGCCCAGGCGTGCTGCCGCCCACAGGCCAATGGGCAAAGCAGCAAGCGGCGCTAACCACGCCCCGCGCGTACCGGATAAGAATGAGGCAAGCACCCCACCCATTGCACCTATCAACAAAAGGCTGATCCAAAGCTTACGATGCCGTTGCGCCCCCGCCCAAATCAGCCCCGCTAAGCACATTAGTCCGATCATCATAGCGATGTTGCCAAACTGAATGGTCTGCGCGGTGCCACTCGCCCGCGTCATGCCCTCAATGAACTTCTGCCAAACGGCAACGTAGCCAGTCACAATGCCGCCAACACACAGCCCTGCCCAAAGCCAGGCCTGCGATAGCCGACATTGGGACAACGCCACTAAACAAAGTGCCGCAAATAAAAACCGGCTTGGCCGGTCAAATTCACGCACCCCCTCACCGCGCCATGCCGCATCGCCGATCCAAATAGCCGCGTATGCCAACATAAAACCTATGAGAATCTTCAAACCGAGTGGAAGCGGCTGCCAAGCCTGGCGCAGTGACCGGCGAGTAAAAAACACCGTCACTGCGCCAATGAGTAACAATGAGGCGCCCCACGAATAACCGGTTGGCGCGACCAGTGCGATTGCTGGCAACAAAAAAACCGCCATGGCCATAACGGTATCTAACCAGTGATATCCCAATACACGGTATTGTCTTTGCAGCACGGAAATGAATCCCCAATCCCTGTGGTCGTGACCGCGATCATACAGAGACGCTGTCCATGCGTCTCTGCTAGCCTTACGCATTAGAACGATTTTAGAGAGTTCAAAAGCCCATGAATGTATTAGTGACCGGTGCAACGGGATATATTGGCTCGCATGCGGTACTTGAGCTACTGCAGACAGGTCATCATGTCGTGGGCGTTGATAATCTTTCTAACAGTTCATCCCAGTCTCTTGAGCGAGTCGCGGAACTCACTAACGGCTCAGTGGCATTAGAAATAGCGGATATTCGTGATGGTGCGGCCATGGCCGCCGTTCTGCAGAAAGGGTTAACCAAGAAAGCTGACAAAAACGAGCCGTTTGATGCAGTGATGCACTTCGCTGGCCTCAAAGCCGTCGGCGAAAGCGTAGAACAGCCACTGACTTACTATGAAAACAACGTTGGCGGCACGCTAGCGTTACTAAAAGCTATGGATGGCGTTGGTCTGCGCCGGGTTATCTTTAGTTCCTCTGCCACCGTATATGGTGACCCGGCGCAAGTGCCGATATCCGAGACGGCGCCGACGACCCAGCCGTCTAGTCCTTATGGCATGACTAAACTGATGATCGAGCAGATACTGCATGATCTGAGTAACTCAGATCCGCGTTGGGCAGTTGCCCGACTGCGTTATTTTAATCCAGTGGGTGCGCATCCCAGTGGAAAAATTGGAGAAGATCCGCAAGGCATCCCGAATAATCTGGTGCCGTTTATTAGTCAGGTAGCCGTTGGCCGGCGCGATTCATTATCTATTTTTGGTGACGATTGGCCAACGCCAGACGGAACGGGCGTGCGGGATTATATTCATGTGGTCGATCTTGTTCGTGGGCATTTGGCCGCACTGGAGTACCTTGCAAATACACAGGGTTGTCATACTTGGAATTTAGGGACGGGCCGGGGTTATTCCGTGCGTGAAGTTATCGGCGCATTCGAAAGGGCGTGCGATCAAGAAATTCCTGTCAAAATTGCGCCGCGTCGGGCTGGAGATGTCGCAGAGTGCTATGCCGACCCTTCTCGCGCTAATACGGCTCTTAATTGGCGGGCCGAATATGACCTTGGTGCGATGATGCGGGATGCTTGGCATTGGCAGCAGCAAAACCCTCAGGGATATGGGGATGCGAAAGCGACCAGTACATCAGTGACCGCGCCTAGAAAAGCGCCACGCTAGGGGATACAGGCACAAAATTAAAGCGAATGTACCCCGGCCGCTCCAAATCCCCGCATCTGCTAGTATTTCTGACATGAAAATTCTTATCACCGGTGGTGCGGGTTTTATTGGTTCGGCGCTCATACGCCAGTTGCGAGCGCAGTCCAAAGCTGAGGTCGTTAATGTTGATGCGCTCACCTATGCCGGTAACTTGGATTCATTGCCTGGCCTTCAGAAGGATCCGGGGTATCACTTCGAACTCGTCAACATTGCTGATCGGACTGCCTTAGAGCAGGTATTTCGTGAGCATCGCCCGGATGCAGTGATGCACCTTGCTGCCGAAAGCCATGTTGATCGTTCTATCTTAGGCCCTAACGCCTTTGTCCAAACCAACGTCGTTGGCACCCAAACGTTGCTGGAGGTTACGCGGGCGTACTGGGCCGAGCTCAGTCACGCGGGCGAGCCCGGCCACAGTCCCCGCGAGCGTTTTCGTTTTCATCACATCTCCACCGATGAAGTCTTTGGCGACCTACCCGCCAACGCCCCCGCCTTCACCGAATCCACGCCTTACGCCCCCAGCTCGCCATATGCCGCGACTAAGGCGGCTAGCGATCATTTAGTCCGGGCTTGGCACCGCACCTACGGCCTGCCCGTGGTCATCACTAACTGCTCCAATAACTACGGCCCGTACCAGTTTCCGGAAAAGCTGATTCCGCTGATGATCCTTAATGCCGTTGCCGGCAAGCCACTGCCAGTCTATGGCGATGGCGGACAAATCCGGGACTGGCTGCATGTCGATGATCATGCCACCGCCCTCTGGACGGTCTTGCAACACGGAGAAATAGGCGCAACTTACAATATTGGCGGTGATGCTGAGCGCACCAATTGGCAAGTGGTTGAGGGTATTTGTGAGGTTCTGAGTGAACGACGACCGACAGGGCCAAGGGGAGGCGGTGCCTATGCCGATTTAATCACCTCTGTGACCGACCGCCCCGGCCATGACCGTCGCTACGCGATTGACAGCACCCGAATTCGTACAGCGCTTGGATGGCGGCCGGCGCATAGCTTTGATACAGGCCTTCGCGAGACCGTTCAATGGTATCTCGATCACCCAGAATGGGTAGAGCGAGTCCAATCGGGTGCCTACCGTGAATGGATGCAACAGAATTACGCGAGCCGTTAATATCCAGTGTTGGCAGCCCCGTGGCGTGTAAGCCAATGCTAGGCGGGGGTAATGTGATCTACCCCAGCGTCGGTGCCAACTAAACAATGATTGGCGGCGCGACGGGCAAACAGGCCATTGGTAAGAACGCCCGCAATATCATTTAAACGCTGCTCCATGGCAATGGGTTCCGATAAATCCATGCCCCGAACGTCCAAAATGACATTGCCGTTATCAGTGCTAAAACCCTCGCGCAGCTCCGGCCGGCCCCCGAGCTTAACGATCTGACGGCCTACATATGATCGCGCCATCGGAATCACTTCAATGGGCAGTGGAAAGTCCCCCAAGGCGGTGACCTGCTTGCTCGCATCCACAATGCAAACAAACGTGCTTGCTAACGCAGCCACGATCTTCTCGCGAGTTAAAGCGCCCCCGCCGCCTTTGATCATTTGTAAATGGCGATTGATTTCATCGGCGCCATCCACATACACCGCTAGATCACTCACACTATTGGCATCACGTACCTCAATGCCATGACCCCGAAGCCGCTTTGCGCTTGCCTCAGATGCGGCAACAGCACTATCAATATTGATCTTGGCGGCGGCTAGCGCGTCAATAAAATGATCCACCGTTGATCCACTGCCCACCCCAATCACGCTATTAGGCTGGATATAAGCAATCGCCGCTTCAGCGGCGGCGCGTTTCTGGGCATCTACGCTCATCGGCGGGCTCTCCTGTACAATCAAGGTTTTGGGGCTTTAATCTCGTTCGCCATGAAATCCTATCTACAACGCATTCTAACCGCGAGCGTCTACGACGTCGCTGATCAGACACCGCTCACACCGGCGGTCAATCTATCGCGCCGGCTCGATAACAATGTACTCCTTAAACGCGAAGACATGCAGCCGGTGTTTTCGTTCAAGATCCGCGGGGCGTACAACAAAATCGCCAAGCTCAGTGAAGCGCAACGCGAACGCGGCGTTATTTGCTCTTCAGCCGGTAATCATGCTCAGGGCGTCGCGCTATCAGCACAAAAGCTCGGCATCAAAGCCACCATTGTTATGCCCCGAACCACGCCATCAATCAAAGTCGATGCGGTGCGTAATTTTGGCGGTCGTGTCGTTTTGCATGGCGATACCTATGATGCCGCCAAAGCGCATGCCGAAAAGCTAATGAATGAACGGGGTCTAACCTACATCCCGCCCTATGACGACCCCGATGTGATAGCCGGTCAGGGTACCGTTGGCATGGAGATTTTAAGCCAGCACCCGCGTCCCATTGATGCCATCTTCGTGCCAGTGGGCGGCGGCGGTCTGATTGCAGGCATTGCGGCATACATCAAACAACTGCGCCCTGAAATTAAAATCATCGCCGTTGAGCCAGAAGATGCGCCCACGCTTGAGCGAGCCATGGCCGCCGGCAAACGCGTGACACTCGATCATGTTGGTATCTTTGCCGATGGCGTTGCGGTACGGCAGATTGGTAAAGAGACCTTTCGGGTTGCGCGTGAGCTCGTTGATGAGTGCCTGCTCGTCAGCACCGATGAAATTTGTGCTGGCATTAAGGATATCTTCGAAGATACCCGTACGGTCATGGAACCCGCCGGTGCATTGGCCGTTGCCGGCATAAAAAAATATGTGGCCGAACGCGGGGTCAGCGGAGAAACACTCGTTGGCATTAATTGCGGGGCGAATATGAATTTCTCGCGCTTAGCGCACGTGGCTGAACGCGCCGAGCTTGGTGAGCATCGCGAAGCAGTGCTCGCGGTAACAATCCCCGAGCGCCCCGGGAGTTTTCGCGAATTCTGTGAAGCCCTTGGCAATCGCAGCATTACTGAATTCAACTACCGCTTCGCTGAGGCCGATGAAGCGCATGTGTTTGCAGGCATCGGCTTAAACGATGGATTAGCCGAGCGCGATGAGGTGGTGGGGATTCTTGAGGCGGGGGGGTATTCCGTGCTCGATCTCACTGATGATGAAATGTCGAAAGTCCATGTCCGGCATATGGTCGGTGGACGCGGCCATAACGTCAGCGATGAAGTGCTCTATCACGTACGCTTTCCCGAGCGCCCGGGCGCTTTGCTTAATTTCCTAAAGCGCCTTGGCAGGCGTTGGAATATTTCGTTATTCCACTATCGCAATCACGGGGCGGACTATGGCCGTGTGTTAGTGGGTATTCAGGTGCCGCCAGCACAACGTGAGAAGTTCGAGCAAAGCCTAGATGCACTAGGCTATCCCTACCGGAATGAGTCTGATAATCCCGCTTATGCGCTGTTTTTAAGTTAGTGGCTCTAAGCGCTTAGCGATCAGCGCAAGCCACACAGAGCGTCGCGGCAGGATCAATCGCAAGGCGTTTAGGATTAATGAGCTCGCCGCAATGCAAACACTCGCCATAGCCACCATCCTCACAGCGCCGCAACGCTGAGGCAATGCGGGTGAGATGAAGCTTGGTGCGCTCACCGGTAGCCTTAGCCATTGCCTGCTGTTGCATGGCATCCATGCGCGAGAGCCGGCCCACCCGCGTTTGATCCAGTTCAACCGTTGCCTCAGAGGCGGTCCGCGTTTCATCTAGCGCCTCGAGCTCGCGCTTTAACTCAAGCAGCACCGCTTTAAAATGCTCAACATCAGGCTCAGGTAAATTTTCCATACCTGAGAGCGTAACAGTGTTTGCCACTAGCGCATGGTGGGCATAACAAAGGCGCTACCCTCCCCACTGCCATCCCGAATCCCCTGCGGCCAGCGACTCGTTACCGTTTTCATTTGCGTATAAAAGCGCACGGCATCCGGGCCATGGGCATGTAATACGCCAAATCGCGAGTGCTTCCAGCCACCAAAGCTATGAAAGGCCATAGGCACCGGGATGGGCACATTAACCCCCACCATGCCCACTTCAACGCGTTCGGTATAGGTACGCGCGGTATCGCCATCACGGGTAAAGATCGCGGTGCCATTCGCAAACTCATGACCATTAACTACCCCAAGTGCTTCCTCAAAGTCAGCCACGCGAACGACGCTTAGCACCGGTCCAAAAATCTCCTCGGCATGAATGCGCATGCCAGGACGGACCCGATCAAATAACGACCCACCGATAAAAAATCCATCCGCACTGCCATTATGCGAAGCCTTACGCCCATCAACAACGAGTTCAGCGCCCTCAGCCTCACCAATTGCCAAATAATGCCCGACCTTATCGCGGTGAGCCGCAGTCACAAGTGGGCCCATTTCCGGTTCGGGCTGATCTAGGCCATTGCCAACGGTTAGCGTCTCAAGGCGCGATTGCAGAGCAGTAACAAGGCGATCCGCTGTTTGTTCACCCACAGGCACAGCAACAGAAATGGCCATGCAACGCTCACCCGCCGAGCCATAGGCCGCGCCCATTAGGGCATCAACGGTTTGCTCCATATCCGCATCGGGCATGATCACCGCATGATTTTTTGCCCCGCCAAGCGCTTGCACGCGTTTCCCGTGCTCGGCACCTGTGGTGTAGATGTATTGCGCAATCGGCGTCGAGCCAACAAAGCTAATCGCCCCCACGCTGGGATCAGTTAGCAGGGTATCAACTGCCTCTTTATCACCATTGACGAGGTTAAACACTCCCTCCGGTAATCCCGCTTCAGTCAATAGGCCAGCAAGCAGAAGCCCGGCCGAGGGATCTTTTTCTGATGGCTTTAAAATAAAGCTATTGCCACAGGCAAGCGCGACTGGCGCCATCCAAAGCGGCACCATTACCGGAAAGTTAAAGGGTGTGATGCCCGCGCAAACCCCCACTGGCTGCTGCATCGAGTGGCTATCAACGCCGGTGCCCACATTGGGCGAATGCTCGCCTTTGAGTAAATGCGGAATACCACAAGCAAACTCGACGACTTCAAGACCGCGAGTGACTTCGCCTTTGGCATCAGAAAAAGTCTTGCCGTGCTCGCGCGTAATGCACTCAGCGAGTCGATCATGATTTTCTTCGATGAGCGCTTTAAACCGAAACATCACACGCGCCCGGCGCAGCGGCGGTGTCGCGCCCCAGGCCTTTTGCGCTTTCGCCGCCTCAGCAATGATGCGTTTCACTTGCGCGGCCGAGGCGAGGGCAACCGTGGCGCTTTGCTCGCCGGTGGCAGGGTTATATACCGGGCTGGTGCGGCCGCCGGATTCTCCAGCAACGACTTTGCCATTCACATAATGGCCGATTTGACGGGATGCTTGTTGTTGATCAATGGCAGTGGCCATGATGTCTCCTCCTATGGTCTGACCAACACTATAGCGGCTGTAAGCAAACGACGGAACCACTGAGCACGGGATAAAACGCTCCCCAAAGGCGCGTTTTGGCTTGGTCTAAGCCTTGGGTTTCTGGTACAACACAAGCTCAACATATTCTGGAGGTTGCGTGGCTATTTCATCCCCGTGTGTGAGTATTTGCGAAGTCGAACAAGGCCGCTGTATTGGCTGTGGTCGAACGCAAGAAGAAATTACCGATTGGCGCGATTACTCAGAGAAAACGCGGCTTGAGATCATGGACCGGCTTGAGCGCGAGGCCGCGGCGGGCGGCTGGCTAGCGGCGGATGCTTTTGCCAGCAAACCGAGCAACCATGCCTGAGCACGAGCTCAAACACTGCCTGCGTTGCGGTAATGGATTTGAGTGCCGTCAGGGCAGTATTCATCGTTGTCAGTGTGTTGATGTCGTACTGAGCGATGAAGTCCGCGAGGCTATTGCTCGCGAATATGATGATTGCCTATGCCGTGCGTGTTTGCTTGCGCTCGCCGCTGCCGATGCAAAACGAGCCACCGGAGATGCGCATTAGTGGAGAGATTATTTTCGCCGATTGAGTCGCCCTCAGATGGCCGGCTATCCGATGCCATTGCCGAGTCCATCGAACGACTCATTGTCGAGGGCCAACTGCATGCCGGCGATGCCCTGCCGGCAGAACGAGAATTATCTCGCTTAATGCATGTCTCGCGGGCATCGCTGCGTGAGGCCTTGCTCCGTCTTGTCTCCCGAGAGCTACTGAGTGTTCGGCGTAACGCCGGCTACACCGTTGCCGAAGTCACCGCACCAAGCTTGACCGATCCCTTGCTACGACTCATGGACGGCCAGCCGAAAGCGGTTGCTGATGTCCTTGAGCTCCGCCAAGGCGTCGAGACCTTATGTGCTGACCTTGCCGCCCGGCGCGCGACCGACAAAGACTTGGATGCGATTAATGAAGCGCTAAATCGTATGGAATCAGCCCAAGCGAATGGCAAGGCCGATGAAGCCGCGGATTGGGATGCGCGATTGCATTTGGCCGTGGCCGAAGCCAGTCATAATGTGGCGTTGGTCACCATGATGCGAGGTTTATTCTCCGTGCTACGCGAGCATGTCCGACGGGCCCGCGCGGCGATGCTCATTAGCCATCTCGGCGAAGAGGCGCTGCGTAAGCAACACCGCGATTTAGTCGAAGCCATTCAGCAGCATGACGTCACGGCAGCCGTGGACGCTGCGGAAACGCACCTACGCTATATTCGCGACGGCTTAGGTGATGGCCGCGACTCGGCATAAGCAAATCGCATAGAATAGTCTGTCCTAGGTTGGATCATTGTGGGAGAAATGGTTGATGAGCCTTGCTAGTCACGAGCGTACTGCGAAGATCGCCCAAGTCGAGGGGTTAATACGGGATATCCCCGATTTCCCCAAGCCCGGCATTATTTTTAAAGACATCACGCCATTGCTCGGTGATGCAGCCGGCTTTAAAGCCTCGATTGATCTACTCGCCGATGCAATCGAAGGACCCATGCCGGCGTATATTGTCGGCACAGAATCCCGAGGTTTTATCTTTGGCGCGGCGCTAGCACATCATATCGGTGCGGGTTTTATTCCCGTGCGCAAGCCCGGCAAACTCCCCGCCGATGTGCACTCCTGTGAATATGAGCTTGAATACGGCACTGACGCGCTTGAAGTTCATCGGGACGCGTTGCACAAGGGTGCGCGCACATTAATTATTGATGATTTGCTTGCCACCGGGGGCACCGCAAGGGCCACAAGTGACTTACTGCGCCGATTAGGCGCGGAGATGCTTGGTTACTTTTTTCTCATCGAGCTTAGCTTTCTTAAAGCCCGTGAGCGGATGACCGATGCGCCGGTCATTTCATTGATTCAGTACTAGGGCGTCTTATCCATAGCCGTTTGTCGGCGGGTGGATTATTTTATTAACCGGCGACGGGCGAGTGCTGCACTGATCCAATAGGTAACGACGATATAGCCAATAATCACGCCTAAATGTAGCAGTGGTAGATCGACACTGCCGCCGGTCATAAGCGGCCTGACGAGCATCACCACATGGGCAAGCGGCAGGAGCTGTGCGCCAATGGCAACGGCATCTGGCAGACTTGAGAGTGGGAAAAACACGCCTGAGAGTAAAAGCATGGGCGTCATTACCAGCGTGAAATAGTACAAAAAGAAATCATAGCTCGGCGAGATTGTGGTCACGATCATCGCAATGCCGGCAAAGGCAAACCCGGCGAGTAAAATCACCGGCAAAACAAGCATCGCCTCAGGCCCTGCAACCAACCCAAGCAAAGCGGCCACAAGCACAATCGCGCTTGCATTAATCAGTGCTTTGGTTGCCGCCCACGCGATCTCTCCTAGCACCACATCATCGACGTTCATGGGTGCGGCGAGCATGGCCGCCCAGGTCTGCTGGATGGTTAAACGCGTGTAGGCTGAATACAGCGCCTCGAACGTTGCCCCTGTCATTGCGGCCGAACACACAATGCCACTGGCAAGAAACACCATATAGCGCATGTCGTTAATCTCGCCAACGAATTGGCCTAGTCCATAGCCAAGCGCGAGTAGGTAGAGTACTGGCTCACCAAAGTTGCCAAGCAACGAGGGCAGCATGAGCTTACGCCAGACGCGTAGATTTCTCAGCCACACAGCGATAAAACGCAAGCTCAATTGCGGCGCTTCCAGCAGTTGATCGCGCAAGCTAATCGCAGACATTAATCTCTCAAATCGCGGCCAGTAAGGCGTAAAAAGACATCTTCAAGACTCGCGGGGCGGTAGAGATAACCCTGACCAATCAGCGCTTCGACATGCTCAAGTAGGGCCTCTCTTGCGATGCCGTAAATGAGCACGGTTTCTCCCACAGGCTCAACGCGTAGACCGGCGTTGGCCAGTGGCGCTAGCCTATCGGCCCCGGGTTCAAGCCACTGCAATGCCAAATCCCCCCGCAGCTCAACCACATGCGGTTCAATGTGCTGAGCGATTAAATCACGCGGGCTATCACAGGCAACAATCCGGCCATGATCGATAATGGCGGCGCGATCACATAAGCGCTCAGCCTCTTCCATGTAATGCGTGGTTAGCAATAGTGTCCGGCCTTGCCGACGAAGCGTGTGCAAACGCTCCCAAATATGTTGTCGTGCTTGCGGATCTAAGCCTGTGCTTGGTTCATCCAAGGCGATCAGTTCGGGGTCATTGACCAAGGCACGGGCCAGAGTCAGCCGCCGGCGCATGCCACCCGATAATCCTTGAATTGGGTCATCGGCGCGTTCGCTGAGCTCAGCAAAAGCCAATAGATCATCCATTCGAGCTTCAACCACTTGGCGCCGCGCACCGTAATAGGCGCCGTAGGTAATGAGATTTTCGCGTACGCTGAAATCAGGATCTAAGTTATCAAACTGCGGAACAATGCCGGCGCGCTCACGCATGGCTCGGGCACGTTCAGGGATAGGCTCATCCAATACCCGAATAGTGCCGGCACTCGGTGGCGTTAGCCCAAGCAGCATTCTTAGCGTGGTGGTTTTGCCCGCTCCATTGGGCCCGAGTAAGGCAAAGCATTCGCCTTCCGGGATATCTAAATCAATCCCATCCACCACGTTAACGCCGCCATAGGCACGAGCGAGGCCGCGGGCGATCACGGCCATTTTCCTCTGACTCATGCTGTGCTTGCGGGCGTATTTGCGTTGTGATCGCGGGCGAGCAGCAAATAAAACGCAGGCAGCACAAATAGGGTAAAGATTGTGCCGATACCCAGCCCCGTCGCAATGGTAAGACCGATATGAAAACGACTAACCGCGCCCGGGCCGCTGGCGATTAACAACGGCACCATGGCCATAATGAGCGCCAGCGAGGTCATTATGATCGGCCGCAGGCGAATGGCTGCCGCTTCCTCTACCGCTTCGCGCTTACCTAAGCCTTGTTTGATTTGCAGGTTATTGGCGAACTCCACAATCAAAATACCGTTTTTTGCCACCACACCAATCAGCGTGATTAGCCCCACTTGGGTGTAGATATTAATGCTCGCCACCCCAAGGGTAATAAACGCTAACGCACCGGCGATACTCAAGGGCACCGATACCAAGATAATTGCCGGATCTCGCCAGCTCTCAAACTGGGCAGCGAGCACCAAATAAATCACCAAAATGGATAAAAAGAAGGTTAGCACCAGAGCGCTACCTTGATTAGCAAACTGCCGCGACTGGCCGGTGTAATCCACACTGTAATTAGCCGGGAGGACACCGCTTGCGGTTTTTTCGAGATAGTTAAGGGCATCACCAAGGGGTACACCTGGAGCCATAATACCCTCAAGCGTTAATGCGTTGAGTTGTTGGTGCTGATTGCGTGAGCTTGGTTCAATGGATTGAGACATCGTGACCAAACTCGCAAGCGGCACCTGCTCACCTGCCGGCGTTTCGATGTAGTGGTCATTGAGTCTGTCGGCATTCATGCGAAATTGCCGGTCAATTTGCGGAATAACTTTGTAGCTCCGGCCATCGAGGTTAAATCGATTAACATAGCCTCCACCGAGCATGCTCGAGAGGTTACTACCCAAATCAGCCATGCTAATGCCTAAATCGGCGGCTTTGTCGCGGTCGACTTCAAGGGTAATGACCGGGCGATCAAACTCCACTGACTTTTTCAAAAATAGAAAATTACCGCTGCCCATAGCCTGACCAATAAGGCCGTTGGCCATGCTATCGAGCGCTTCGTAGCTATCCGATGTGGTGATCACAAATTGCACCGGCAATCCGCCGCCTGAGCCAGGTAGGCTTGGTCGTGGAAACACCGCGGTATCGAGTCCCGGGTTTGGTGTGAACTTTGCGGTCATCTCGCCTTGAACCTGCGTTTGGCTGCGTTCGCGCTCACTAATGGGCACCATTTTAAGCCCACCAAACACTGTGTCTGGCGATAAACCACCAATAATCATGAAAGTTTCGCTGTATTCAGGGATGCTCTCAGCGGCATCTTGATACTCGCGTGCAAACGTCGATAGGTAATCAAATGTGGCCGTACGCGGCGCAGAGCCTTGAAAGAACAAAATACTTTGATCTTCGGTTGGGGCGAGCTCATTTTCGCTCATGGTGAACATAAAGTAGTTCGAGCCGAGCACGATCGCGCCAAATAATATAAGCACACTTTTGGTATCGAGCAGGCTGTGCAGGCTTGATTTATAGACCTCGGCCAAGCGATTAAATCGATGCTCGACAAATCCCTCAAAGCGACCTTGGTTGCCGCCCGGTTTTAACACTTTAGCTGAGAGCATAGGCGAGAAGGTCAGCGCCACAATGCCAGAGATCAGCACCGCACCGGCCAAGGTAAAAGCAAACTCGGTAAACAACGTGCCAACAAGCCCGCCCATAAAACCAATGGGGGCGTAAACGGCAAGCAGTGTTGTGGTCATGGCAATGATGGGCACCGCAAGCTCGCGAGCCCCCGTAATGGCCGCATCAAACCGCGTCATACCCTCTTCAATATGACGATGAATGTTTTCCACCACGATGATGGCGTCATCGACCACCAGACCAATTGCAAGCACGAGGGATAATAGGGTTAGGAGATTTAACGAATAGCCCAATGCGAGCATGAGACTCGCAGCACCCACAAGGGATAGCGGCACGGCAATGGATGGAACAATCGCGGCCCGAAACGAGCCGATGGTTAAAAAGATCACCGCAAGGACAATGAGCACCGCTTCAGCGATGGTTTTAAATACCTCGGTAATCGAATCTTCGATAAATTCGCTCGCATCATAGGGCAGCGCGAGCTGCAGGCCTTCGGGCAGTTGGCCACGGAGCTCTGGCAGGGTCTCGGTTACCGCGCCGGCAACATCGAGTGGGTTAGCGCCGGGCGCCTGCTCAACGGCAATAAACACCGATGGCTGGCCTTTATACCAAGCCGCTGATGAATAAGATTCTGAAGCAAAATCGGTTTCAGCAATGTCCTCAAGCCGAATGACACTGCCATTATCTTCACGAACCACGAGGCTTTGAAATTCCTCCGGATCGCTAACATCGGTGGTGACCGATAAATTGATTTGGGTATACGCGCCCTTGGTATTGCCAATGCCCGCTTGGTAATTATTGGCCCGAAGCACGTTGGTGACCTCAGTCGCCGTGACATCGAGGGCGGCCATGCGCTCGGGGTCAAGCCAAATTCGCATTGCCGGTGAACGCCCAAATACACGGGCTTTGGCTACGCCAGGAAGCGCTTGAACCTGAGGCTGAATGACCCGGTTCACAAAGTCAGTGATTTCAGGGACCGGTACCTGTTCACTGTAAATGGCCATGTACATGAGCGCGGTCTGATCACCCGTGCTCGATTCAATCACTGGATCTTGGGCTTCAGCCGGTAGTACGTTGCGTTGGCTAGCGACCTTAGCCTGAATTTCAGATACCGCGGCATTGGCATCGTAATTAAGCGCCATATTCACCTCAATCGTGGAGCGCCCCTGGCGACTCTCGGAGGTGATGTAATCAATGCCACTGGCTTCGGCGATCGCTTGCTGTAGAGGCTGAGTGATAAAGCCCTGGACAAGTTCACTGTCAGCACCCGGAAAACTGGTGGTGACCGTGACAACGGTATTCTCTGTTGACGGGTATTGGCGTACCTCAAGCAAATCGAGCGATCGAACGCCGGCGAGCAAAATTAATAAGCTCACCACCGTTGCGAGTACCGGACGGTTAATGAAAATATCGGTGAACTTCATCGGCCTGTGACCTCCGATGGATCCATGCTCACACTTTCATCAATCGTAACCGGCTGTCCGGGTCGGACTTTGACAAGCCCCGCGGAGACCACGCGATCACCCTCACTTAGGCCCTCTAGCACTTCAACTCGGCCATCGCGTACTTCACCCGTGCGAATTTGTACCTGCTCGCTAATGCGGCCTTGATCGGTCTCATTAATGCGCAGCGCAAAATCACCGTAGGTATTGAAGTTAACCGCTGTTCGCGGAATGGTCAGCACCTCTCGGCTCATCGGCTCAAGGACGGTCACGCGGGCAAACATTCCCGGACGTAGGCGCGCGTCTGTATTCGTTAATGTGGCTCGTACCGATACCGATCGGGTGGATTCTGCGATACCGCTATCAATGGCGGTAATCTCGCCTTCAAAGCGCTCATCATAGGCGCTGGTACTAACCTGTACCGTTTGTCCTGTCTGAAGATTAGGCAAAAATCGCTCTGGCAGACTGAAATCAACATAGATGGGATCAAGCCGGCGTAGTTCAACAATTTCCGTGCCAGGCGCTAAGAACTGGCCCACGCTGATATTGCGAATGCCTAAGACACCATCAAACGGTGCACTAATCGATTTTTGCTGAATGCGGGCTTCTTGGCTCCGGGCAGCGGCGGTTGCACTATCGAGTCGTGCCCGTGCTTCATCAAATTGTGATTGTGAGATAGCCCGTTGCGGTAGCAGATTTTCAGCGCGTTCAAATTCAATGCGGGCAAGCGCAGCCTGCGCTTCAAGGCCCTCAAGCTCGGCGCGATCGACACGGTCATCAAGCTCGATCAAGGTATCGCCAGCGCTCACCTCCGCGCCAGAGGTAAAGCCAATGGATTCGATAATTCCGGCCACTTCCGTACTAACGGCCACTTGCTCAACAGCCACGAGACTGCCTACGGCACGCTGCTGGCCGCGCCACCGTTCTGCAGCGACGGTGGTTGCGGTAATATTGACAGCCTGCGGGCCGCCGCCAAAGCCTCCGCCCTGTGTTTGGAAGATTAATTTATAGCCAAAAATGCCGCCAAAGATTACGCCAAGAAGCGCCAGCGCAATCAAAATTCGGGTCAAGGTTTTCATGAACGCAGTCCTGCTTGCGAGTGTGTAAACGATTGAGAATGACTTGCGCGATCTGACCGCTCACTCCCTAAATAGTTGCTAGTCTATCAGTGCTCTGCGCGTTTGATGGTGTTTACGTGGTGCTTTCCAATCGGGTTAAGCTAGATGACATGCCTTAGCCAGAACAAGGGAAATCCACCATGATTGCCGATATTTTGCTCTACCTTAATGATGATGGCCATGAGCATGCCCATGTTGGCGCGGCGGCGGACGTTGCCCAGACCCATGGGGCCCGGCTCACCGGGCTTGCGGTGGCTGAACCGCTCGCTGCTCACGCTGAGTATTTGCCACCGGATGCACTGGATCGCTACCGCGATGCTTGGCGCTCGCGCAACCTTCGCTTGGCGGACACCTTTAATGAAGTGCTTGCCAACCGCGGCCTTAGCACGGAGTGGCGATCGGTTGAGGATTTGCGGGTGGATCGTAGTACAGTTGATGTGATTGCCCTGCAAGCACGCTACGCCGATCTACTGATTGTGGGCCAGGTGGATCCGGAACGTCCGGCTGATTTGGTGCCATCCGATTTGCCCGGTCAGGCCGCGGTCATGGCCGGTCGGCCGGTATTGGCACTGCCTTATGCTTGGGAGCAACGAGCAATTGGCAAACGTATTGTCATTGGTTGGGATGGCGAGCGTGAGTCAGCGCGAGCGGTGGCTGATGCGATGCCATTTTTGCAGGCTGCTGATCAGGTGCATGTCTTAGTTGTGGGCAGCCAGCAAGGCCCCCGCGAGCGTCACGGGGATTTGCCCGGAGCGGATATTGCCGCGCACTTAGCTCGGCATGGGGTTAATGTTGAAGCATCCAGTCAAGCGATCAGCGACATCCCGGTGGCGGATGCCTTGCTCTCCGCGGCCGCTGATAGGCGGGCTGATTGCTTAGTGATGGGAGCCTATGGGCGGTCGCGCTTTCGGGAAATGGTGCTAGGCGGGACCACTCGGCGCATTCTCAATGAAATGACGCTGCCGGTGTTGTTATCGCATTAATCGCGGTGCTTAGCGCTAAAAACACCAATAGCGCACCGGTTAAACGCTCGATCCAAAGGCCATGACGGCGCAGCCATGCCGTTGCACCTGTCGCTGAGAGTGCCGCGGCAACGGTGATGTACCAAAGGGCATCAATGCCACTCGCTGTTCCTGCCAACAAGGCCACGGTCCAAATGCCGCTTAGGGGTTGAACCAACTGGCTAAACAGCGCTAAGAAAAATAGCCCAATCTTCGGGTTAAGCAAGGCAATCGTGAACCCATCCCGTAAGGCATCGATTGCACGGATATGCGGGCTCGGAGTGGCTGGCGTTGAGAGAGGGTTGGCGGTGGCCTTCAATGCCCCTTGTCCGCGCAAGGCACTGGCCCCTAGCCATAATAAGTAGGCCGAGCCGGCAAGCGTTAATCCTTCAAAAATGCCCGCATGGGTGGTGATGAGTGTGGCCAGGCCAAGCGCGGTCGCCAGTGCATACAGTCCCACCCCAGCCCCGTGGCTTAATCCTGTCAAAACGCCATAGCGACGACCCCCATACAAGGTATTACGCAGCACCACGGCAAGGCTCGGGCCGGGAGAGATTGCACCTAATGCACAAATAACAACCAGCGAGAGATAGGCGCTTAGGCTCATGCCAATACCGCCAGCTATCGCTGCCCGTTAGCCGGACTGGCGATTGGCTGACATGGACAACGATACCGAGTCAGAAAAGCGCAAGGCATGCGGTTTATCGACTTCAACCTGAACCGCATGAGCAGCCGCATGCGCCATCACTATTTCGACTAAATCATTGACGAGCTTCTCAAGTAGCAAAAAGCGGTTGTCTTCGACATGGCCAATGACTTGCTTGGTGATGGTTTTATAATCGAGCGCCTCGGCTACGCTATCGCCTCTCGCCGCCGATAAGGCGTCATAGTCAATGCGGATATTAACAACGACGTCTTGGCGCTTGCGCTGCTCTTCATCGTTAAACCCAATAAACGTGCGCAGGCGCAAGTCTTTAATGTGAATGCGCGAAAGCGGCCGATTCCAGTTCTCTTGGCTCACGCTGCACGCCTGCGAATGAGCTGGAGGAATTCATTACGAGCCGATTCTGAGCTACGGAACGTCCCCAGCATGACCGACGAACTCATTTCGGCATTTTGCTTACTGACACCGCGCATCATCATGCATAGATGCCGGGCATCCATTTGCACCGCCACGCCGAGTGCGCCGGTTGCCTCTTGGATGGCATTGGCTACATCGCGAACGAGTTTTTCTTGAATCTGCAGTCGCCGCGCGTACATATCAACAATACGAGCAATTTTGGATAACCCGATGACTTTTCCATTGGGAATATAACCGACTTGGGCATGGCCAATGAAGGGCAACACATGATGTTCACAAAGCGAGTAAAATTCGATATCACGAACAATGACCATTTCATCGCTGTCGGATTCGAATAATGCATCATTGACAATATCATCGAGCGATTGGTGGTAACCCTCGGTGAGATATTCCATAGCGCGGGCGGCACGATAGGGCGTTTTAACCAGACCCTCGCGCTCAACATCTTCGCCAAGACCACGAATAATCTGCTCGTAATGATAATCCAGATCGGGATTCATCATCGATCTCCGTTTAGTGGTGGGAGTGTGCCAAATTTGGCCTCAGATCGACCAAGTTTACACAGGTTAGTCATAAAATCGACATAGAAATGTCAATTATGACGATTGACTGAAGTGATTCATTCATTGTGTCCAGCGGAGCTGATGACATGAATATTGTCATGATGACCAACACCTACACGCCACATGTCGGCGGTGTTGCGCATTCTGTCACGGCATTTACCGAAGCGTTTCGCGATCGCGGTCATCGGGTGTTAGTGGTTGCCCCGGTATTTCCAGAAATGCCAGCGGATGAGCCTGATGTCGTTCGCATCCCGGCCCTGCAAAATTTCAATGGCAGCGACTTTTCAGTGGTCTTGCCGGTGCCAGGCAAGCTCGATGAGGCCTTGGATGCTTTTAACCCGGATATTATTCATGCCCATCACCCGTTTCTCATCGGTTCAACCGCACTGCGGGTCGCCGCTGAGCGTCAATGCCCTTTGCTATTCACCCAGCACACCCTCTATGAAGCGTATACCCACTATGTGCCGGGCGACTCGCCTGCGTTAAAACGGTTTGTTATCGAACTCTCAACAAGCTATGGCAATAGCTGTGATCAGGTTATCGCGCCTAGCGAGAGTATTGCTGATTTACTGCATGAACGCGGCGTCAATGCGCCTGTGGCTGTCCTGCCGACGGGTATTGATCAGCAGGCCTTTGGCCGCGGCAATGGGGCGCGTTTTCGCGCCGAGCATGGCATACCTAAAACGGCCCGAGTCATTGGGCATGTAGGCCGCCTCGCCGAAGAAAAAAATCTGCACTATCTCA
>Ga0102930_1000155_pt1 | contig 22083 bp, 23 predicted proteins | sample SalPon1_B_H2O_MG_FD_84514 | JGI IMG/M metagenome (GOLD analysis project Ga0102930, IMG submission 84514) | Salt pond water microbial communities from South San Francisco under conditions of wetland restoration - Salt Pond MetaG R1_B_H2O_MG | ecosystem: Environmental > Aquatic > Non-marine Saline... | reverse complement strand
GATGTGGAGTTCCCACATGACTCGGTGCCGGGTATATACGATGCCCTCACTGTAACTGACATAGACTTGACCTTAGAAGTTCAGTCTCAGTTAGGTGATGGTGTTGTGCGCACCATTGCTATGGGGGCGTCAGACGGACTCAAGCGTAGCATGAATGTGGAAAACACAGGCGCGCCTATCTCTGTGCCAGTAGGACAAGGCACATTAGGTCGCATTATGAACGTCTTGGGTAAGCCTATTGATATGGAAGGCGAGGTTGAGGCTGAAGCCTATTGGCCGATACATCGAACTGCGCCTTCTTACGAGGAGCAAGCAACAACAGTTGATATTTTGGAAACAGGTATCAAGGTTGTTGACTTGATCATGCCTATTTCTAAGGGCGGTAAAATCGGCTTGTTCGGTGGTGCGGGTGTTGGTAAAACCGTGACGCTGATGGAGTTGATTAATAACATCGCTAAAGCGCACTCAGGCCTGTCGGTATTTGCGGGGGTTGGTGAACGTACGCGTGAAGGTAATGACTTTTATCATGAGATGAAAGACTCCAATGTTTTGGATAAAGTGGCTTTGGTCTATGGGCAGATGAACGAACCGCCTGGTAATCGTTTGCGCGTTGCTTTGACCGGCTTGACGATGGCGGAATATTTCCGTGATGAAGGCCGCGATGTTTTAATGTTCATTGATAACATCTATCGTTACACCTTGGCCGGTACAGAAGTGTCTGCACTGCTAGGTCGTATGCCATCCGCTGTGGGCTATCAGCCTACGCTGGCAGAAGAAATGGGTGTCTTGCAAGAGCGTATCACCTCAACTCGCAAAGGCTCTATTACTTCATTCCAAGCAGTGTACGTCCCAGCGGATGATTTGACGGATCCTTCGCCAGCAACAACGTTTGCTCACTTAGATGCGACACTTGTACTGTCACGTAATATTGCTGAGTTGGGTATCTATCCAGCGGTTGATCCACTGGATTCCACGTCACGTCAGCTTGATCCACAGATTATCGGTGAAGATCACTACGATGTTGCACGTGGTGTTCAGGGTGTCTTGCAACGCTATAAAGAGCTGCAAGACATTATCGCGATTTTAGGTATGGATGAGTTGTCAGAAGACGACAAGAAAGTGGTAGGGCGCGCACGTCGCATTCAACGTTTCCTCTCACAACCCTTCCATGTGGCTGAAGTTTTCACAGGTGCGCCGGGTAAATATGTTGCGCTAAAAGACACAATTGCAGGCTTTAAAGCAATTTTGAACGGTGAACATGATGATCTCCCCGAGCAAGCTTTCTATATGGTTGGCGGCATTGACGAGGCAGTCGAAAAAGCGGCGGATCTCTAATACAGGAGGACAAGCTTTATGGCTATGACGATGCATCTTGATGTCGTGAGCGCGGAAGCAAAAATGTTTTCTGGCACAGTTCAGGAAGTTGTTGTTCCGGGCGTTATGGGCGCGATGGGGTTGTTGCCTCGTCATGCCCAGTTGCTTTCACAGCTTAGTCCGGGTGAATTGCGTTACATAACCGAAAACGGTGAAAGTGCTTCTTTGTTTGTCTCGGGTGGTGTTGTTGAGGTACAGCCCCATGTAGTGACTGTGTTAGCAGATACAGCCATCCGTGCTGAAGAGTTGGATGAAGCTAAAGCAAAAGAAGCTAAAAAACGTGCTGAAGACGCTTTAGAAGGCAACGATCCTGAGGATCTTGATTATGATAGGCTTCAGACAGAGTTAGAAGCCGCTAAGGCACAGATAGAAATGCTACACCGAATTGGCAATATGCGGCGCTAAAAGAGTAAATTAGTGGTAACGATGATAAAGGCGGCTAAGATAGTCGCCTTTTTTCATTAGGCGGATAGTGTATGCGGCAGATAGTGAAAAAAAGATTGGCAGTCAGGTCAGGGTAGGGCTGAAAAACAAAAAGCCCTGTAAATAATTATTTTACAGGGCTTTTGGGATGTGGTGCCGGCACTCGGATTCGAACTGAGGACCTACTGATTACAAGTCAGTTGCTCTGCCAACTGAGCTATGCCGGCGAAGAAGACGTATTCTAGGCAAGCTTTTTTCAGATTGCAAGCCCCTTAAGAGGATCGACGTTGAAATTTTTTGCCCTGAAACGCAGAAAGTATGCCACGCAGAATATTGACCTCGCTACGTGTTGGCGTAATGCGTCCAAATAGGCGGCGTAAGCGGGGCATCAGTAAACGTGGGTTATTAGGGTCAAGGTATTGAGCCTCAATGAGCGTGGTTTCTAGGTGCGTAAAGAAATGCTCCATGGCTTCCATGGTAGCCGGTTCTTCGTCAAGTTCGTGATTGGGCTCGGGTGCTGCGAGACTTTGGCTGGCGATGAAACACTCATAAGCGATAATTTGTAGCGCAGCAGCAATATTGAGTGAGTAGCCAGTCACCGCCATAGGAATATGCACTAATGCTTGGCATTGTTGCAGCTCTTCATTACTTAAGCCTGAGCGTTCACGACCAAAGACAATGGCTATTTTCTGTTGCTGTAAATGCTGTGCGACCCACTCACCACAACGCCGGGCATCCATTTGTGGCCAGCTTAAGCTGCGTTCTGAGCGTGCACTCGAACCGATGACATAATGACAGTCTGCGGTGGCTGCTTGTAAGCTGCTACAGAAACGTGCTTGATCCAGTATCTGATCTGCACCTGATGCCAATGCCCGTGCTTCTGCCGAATCGGCTTGTTTGGGATTGACAAGGCGTAGGTCATGGATGCCCATGGTTTTCATGGCGCGAGCTGCTGAGCCTATATTGCCTGCGTGCGAGGTTTGGATCATGACAACGCATAATTGGTCGAGCAAATGAGTCACGGCTGGCCTTCTAATGCTTTAGTATGCGTGCTTTTTCACGGTTCCAGTCACGTTCTTTTTCGGTCGAACGCTTGTCATGCAATTGCTTGCCTTTCCCTAAGCCAATTTCTAGCTTGACGCGATTGCTTTTCCAGTACATAGCCATAGGCACAATCGCATAACCTTTACGATCTACAGAGGCGCCAAGGCGTTCAATCTGATAACGGTGTAGTAATAATTTGCGAGTGCGCTTCGCGTCTGGAACAATATGAGATGAAGCAGATAATAAAGGCGTAATCAGAGCATTGAAGAGCCAAGCTTCATCGTTTTTAAGCATAATGAAGCTTTCTCTAAGTTGTATACGGCCTTCACGAAGACTTTTGACTTCCCAGCCAAGTAATGCAATGCCAGCTTCTAAGGTATCTTCAATGAAATACTCATAGCGAGCGCTTTTATTGAGGGCGATGGTTTTTCCACCGTGATTGGGTTTTTTCTTTTGCTTAGCCATTTGGATTACTATAGTAGCGAAACCATCAGATGATAACGTGTTCTGCGGGTAAGGTGAAATGCCCGCGTTGCTTATTACGCAAATCAATGTTTGCAACATTGATATAGACATAAAGGAATAGTTCATGGCGCATGTGAGCCGTAGTGCCTTAGTGCCCTATAGCACCGAGCAAATGTTTGCATTAGTGGATGATATTAAAGCGTACCCTGATTTCTTGCCTTGGTGTCGCAGTGCTGAAGAAATTCAACGCAGTGATGACGCTGTCGAGGCCAGTATAGAGATTGCTAAAGGTGCCATTAATAAAAAATTCACAACACGTAATCACATGCAAAATCATCAGCAAATCGAAATGGAGCTCGTGGAAGGTCCTTTTGAGCATTTGCATGGATTTTGGCGGTTCGAAGCGCTAAAACCCGATGCGTGTAAGGTTTCCTTGGAAATGGATTTTGAGTTTGCTAATCGCTTGGTCGGCATGGCCGTCGGCCCTGTCTTTAATCAAGTGGCTAACACCTTAGTTGACTCCTTTGTTGAGAGGGCGCGTGAGGTTTATGGCTAATGCTACAGCGACGATTGCCATTGAAGTGATTTATGCTTTGCCACAAGAGCAAATTTTATGGTCAACTCGCGTGTCTGAGGGTAGCTCAATACGTGCTGGCATTCAGGCAAGCGGTATTTTGAACCATTATCCTGAACTTGATTTGGATACTTTGAACGTGGGTGTCTTTGGCAAAGCCGCTTCCTTACAAGCCGCCTTGCGGGAAGGCGATCGGATCGAAATCTATCGTCCGCTAATAGCTGACCCCAAAGAGGTACGCAAACAGCGTGCCGCCGCCGGCAAGACCATTAAAAAAGGCTGTTAGAAAATGCAACTGCCCCATACAGTTGCTTAGGTGCAGGGCAGTTGTAAAGCCTGTATATTCAGTCGGTTCGGATATCAGTGACCTGACCAGCTTGGTCAAAGAAAACAGTGACACCCGTGCGGCGGGATGTTTTGCTACCTTCTTTTAGGTAAAACACATAATCCCAGCGATTCTGGCGAAAGTCATCGGTTAGCAACGGCGTGCCTAATAAATCCTGTACTTGGTCACGTGTCATGCCAGGCTTCAACAAGCCTAGCTCAGCTTGAGTAATATAATTGCCTTGTTGAATATCCATGCGATAAACAGGATTACAGGCGCTTAACAAGGTTGTCAGTAAGATAAATGAAACTATAAGTCTGCTCATGGTAAACTTTGTCTATATTTTATTGAAATCGGACGCCATGATAGACCATTCAGACTGGAGAGTGCAGGGTGGAAGAGCAAGATATTAAGCAAGCAGGATTAAAGGTTACACAACCGCGTCTTAAGATACTGGATTTACTCACTCACTCTACTGAGCGACATTTGAGTGCTGAAGATATTTACCGTACTTTATTAGCCAATGGCGACGAAATTGGTCTGGCAACTGTCTACCGAGTATTGACTCAATTCGAGGCGGCTGGTTTGATTAATCGTCATCACTTTGAGGAAGGACAAGCTGTATTTGAGCTGGCGTCGGACGATCACCACGATCATATGGTCTGCGTCAAAACCGGAAAAGTCATTGAGTTTTACGATGAAATTATTGAGCTACGCCAAAAAGAGATTGCTGAAGCGCATGGTTTTCGGATTACCGACCATTCCTTGATTCTTTACGGTGAGCTCATCGAAAAATCATGAAAAAATGCTTGTAGCTTTTGCATTTATCTTACACCCCGGTATAATCGCGCATTTACTAAAGCAGTTGCCGGATAGGTGGTTGCACTGATTGTGTTTAATCTTTGAGAAATCTAATTATATGCCAAGTGTAAGAGTAAGAGATACAGAGCCTTTTGAAGTTGCCGTGCGTCGTTTCAAGCGCACTTGTGAAAAAGCAGGCGTTGTTGCTGAAGTGCGCGCGCGTGAATTTTACGAAAAACCCACGTCTGTGCGCAAACGTAAGCGTGCTGCCGCCGTTAAACGTAACCTCAAGCGCATTTCACGTGATTTAAATCGTCGCGTTAGAATGTATTAACTTCGAACGTTATCCGTTCTGGATATAGAATAAACTTAAATAGCCATGAGCCTAAAAAATAAGCTAAACGAAGCGATGAAAGAGGCTATGCGTGCTAAAGACAAAGCACGTCTAGGCACGATTCGTTTAGCGTTATCAGCCGTGAAACAACAAGAAGTTGATACGCGCACAGAACTTGATGATACAGCGGTATTAGCTGTTTTAGATAAGCTTATCAAGCAGCGGCGTGAGTCTATTCGGCAATATACCGACGCCGGTCGTTTGGACCTAGCGGCTGCTGAGCAAGCAGAAATTGATATTCTGCAAGCTTATATGCCGCAACCCCTCAGCGAGACGGATATTCAAGTCTTGGTTGAAGAGGCTATTCGCGCAACTGAAGCTAGCTCCATTAAAGATATGGGGAAAGTAATGAATTGGGTTAAGCCCAAGGCGCAGGGTCGTGCTGATATGAGCCAAGTAAGTGCTTTAATTAAGAATGCATTGAATAACGGCTAAGTCCTTTTTCAATGCATTCAGTCCCACAGTTTATTTCCATAAGATCCCATCGAGTTGGAGTGTGATCATGAGTGTTGCGGGTACGCCGTTGCAAAATGATCTTTTTTTGCGTGCACTACGCAAGCAGCCCATCGAAACAACACCTATTTGGATTATGCGCCAAGCTGGTCGCTATCTACCTGAATATCGTGCTGTTCGCCAACAAGCGGGTAGTTTTATGGATTTATGCCGTAACCCTGATTTAGCTTGTGAAGTCACCTTGCAGCCTTTAGAGCGCTTTGATTTAGATGCCGCGATTCTGTTCTCAGATATTCTCACTGTGCCCGATGCTATGGGCTTAGGTTTGTATTTTGCGGAAGGTGAAGGCCCACGTTTTGAACGGCCTGTGCGCAGTCAAGCTGAAATCGACGCTCTGAGTGTGCCTGATCCAGAGCAGGCGTTAGGCTATGTGATGGCAGCCGTGCGTACCATTCGGCGTGACTTACAAGGGCGTGTGCCACTGATTGGTTTTGCGGGCAGCCCTTGGACTTTGGCCACTTACATGGTCGAAGGTGGAACCAGCAAAGAATTTGCTAAAGTGCGCGGCTTGTTGTATGAAAACCCAAGGGCTATGCATACCTTGCTCGATAAGTTAGCCGGCTCAGTGACTGCTTATCTTAATGCGCAAATTGCCGCCGGGGCGCAAGCAGTTATGCTTTTTGACACTTGGGGAGGCACCTTAACGCCAGCAAATTACCGTGAGTTTTCTCTTGCTTATATGCAGAAGATTGTTGATGGCCTGCAGCGGCACTATGGTGGTGAGCACGTCCCTGTCACTTTGTTTACCAAGAACGGTGGAAGTTGGTTGGAATCTATGGCAGCTACAGGCTGTGATGCTGTGGGCCTAGATTGGACAATTGACGTAGCAGAAGCCAAGCAGCGCATTGGCGATAAAGTGGCGCTGCAGGGTAATTTAGATCCTTGCGTATTGTATGCTTCACCCGATGCTATTCGCACTCAAGTGCAACAGATTATAACAGATGCTGATTTAGCCACAGGCCATGTGTTTAATTTGGGGCATGGTATTCACCAACACATTAATCCCGATCATGTCAAAGTTTTAGTAGATGCCGTGCATGAGGTGGGACGTGATTTACGGTCTAAAGAGGCTGCTCAGCCATAAGGCGTTTCAGTTTTTTGTGGTCGGCACGTTGTACGGCTTTGCCTGTAGCAGCACTCAATGTGGTATGCATCTGGTGGCTATCATCAGGAAAAATCATTAATTCCACTTCTATTTCATCAACATAAAAACGTAGCAAAGGGTAATAATTTTCTTTTTTACCTGATCGGAGTTTGCGCTCATGGATTTGGAACGGAATATGTGCCTCTTCCAAATGAAAAATCACATCTTCAGCGCGATTAGCTGCTAGGTGTAAGGTTACAGCCGAGTACGGACCGGCTGTTCCCTCGAGCGCTGCCCCCGTCAAATAAGGCTGGAAAGGTTCTAAAAACTCCAATGCTTCCAAAGCAATTTCACGGTGTTGGCGCAGAATCTCGCGTTGCTCTTCGGTGTCCGTTAAGCGAATGTATTCATGCAGTGCTTGCTCAACTTCATCATTGCTAGGTTGGTGCTTGCGTTGCGTACTAGCGCCCATGCGCTGAGCTGCTTTATGTTTAGCTACCTTATGATCACGATAGCCTTCTTCATAAATCAGACGTGCCGCTTCATCAGCGACCAATTGGCGTAGGCTTTTTTCTTCAGGTAATAACATCAGAATATTTGTTCAGGAATTTCAACACGTTCTGCCGGTTGTGCTGGTGGCGGTGCAGTAGGCGGAGTCTGGTTAGCGTACGGCGATTGTGCTTGTTGTGGCGGCAACATATTCTCTTGGAATTCAAAGTTTGTTTCCACTTTTTCACTGACAGCAGCAGGTTGTAGCGCTCGCCCTTCTTCAATAATATTAGTGGAGGTTGCTGTTGCTAATAAGCCTGTATCTGCATCAATACGCACGGTTTGTAATTGTTCTGGTTTTTTCCATTCGGCTTCAGGCTGATCTTTGAGAACGCGCTGCATGAGATTAATCCACATGGGGACGGCAATACGTGTAGACGTTTCACCTTCGCCGAGTTTAGCCATATCGTCAAAGCCTGACCAAGCGACGGCTACGTATTCAGGGGTAAAACCTGCAAACCAAGAGTCACGCTGCTCATTGGTTGTGCCTGTTTTTCCGGCGAGGTCTTTGCGCTCTAACACACGCCGTGTCTTAGCAGCCGTCCCAAAACGGGTAACGCCTTGCAACATATTAACAATTTGGTAATGCGTCGTGGAATCCATAATGCGTGGTGCCGCAGGGACGATTTTAGGCCCTGTTTGAATGCTAGTTTCAGACTCTGCTGCTACAGCAGTGTCTGCTTCACCTTCTCCCTCATGAGCTAAAGGGGCTTCTTGCTTAGGCGGAAGTTGGCATTCTTTTACATCGCCGCAGGCATATTGAGTGCTTAAACTCGCATCGTATAAAACATTGCCTTCTCGATCCTCTATGCGCTGAATAAAGTGTGAATTAACTTTAAAGCCACCGTTAGCGAAAGTGGAATATACCGTCGCCATTTGCAAAGGCGTTGTTAGACCTGTTCCCAAAGCGAGGGTTAAATTGCGTGGTAAGTGTTTTTTTTCAAAGCCAAAGCGACGCGCATAGTTGATCGTATAATCAATGCCGGTGTCTCGGAGCACGCGAATAGACACTAAATTGCGTGATTTAGCGAGCGCTTCTTGCAGTGTGGTAGGGCCAATATAGCGACCGCCAAAGTTCTTTGGTTGCCAATCACTGCCTGGAATAGTGATGGGGGCATCATTTACTACACTTGTGGCGCGAAAACCGCGGGATAGGGCGGCTGAGTAGACCAAAGGTTTGAAACTAGAGCCGGGCTGTCGCATGGCTTGTGTGGCCCGATTGAACTTAGAATGATAAAAATCGTAACCTCCCATAATTGCCCGTAAAGCCCCATTATCGGGATCCATGACCACTAAAGCGCCACCAACGTCAGGAATTTGGCTCAGCGTCCATTTCAAGGTGGTGCTTTCGTCATCATCGCCATCAGCATTTTTATTTTGAATGTCGATTTGGCGTAGGCGTACAACGTCACCCCGGCTTAATACATCACTGACTTTGCGTGGTGTGGGACCACGTCGGTCAGCATCAATAAAGGGTCTGGCCCATTTGACATCCTCTAAGGTTAATTCTATAAGATTTTCATTAATGAGTTGCACTTGTGCGGTTTGAGCATTGGCATTGACCACGACCCCTGCTTTCAAATCACCGACGGGTGTATAAGTGGCGAGTTTGTCCAACCAGTCTTCTTGTGTCGCGAAACTATCTAAATCTAAATGGGCTTCTGGGCCGCGATAGCCATGGCGTTGGTCATAAGCGTCCAGTGTTTCGTGCAACGCCTGCATCGCATCGGCCTGCATTTTTGAATCAATAGTGGTATGTACATGGTAGCCTTGCTTATAAGCTTTATCAGCGTAACGCTTGATGATTTCTTGACGAACCATTTCTGCTAAATAAGGCGCATGCGTTTGTATATCAGGCTTATGTACTTTCGCCGTATTAGGTTCGGCGATAGCTTGGTCGTACTCTTGCGTCGTGATGAAGCCTAATTCGTGCATACGCTGCAATATATAATCACGCCGCAGCATGGAGCGTGATTCATTAGCAATTGGGTTGTAACGCGAAGGTGCTTTAGGTAAGCCCGCGATCATCGCCATTTGCGCAAGGCTAAGATCGTGTAAATTTTCTTTACCGTAGTAGGTTTCTGCGGCGGCTGCGATACCGTAGGCGCGTTTGCCAAGATAAATTTTATTTAAATAAAGCTCCAAAATCTCATCTTTGCTAAAAGACTGCTCAATGCGAATGGCAAGTAATGTCTCACGCAATTTTCGAGATAAGGTTTTATCATTATCTAAAAAAGCATTGCGGGCTAGTTGCATGGTAATGGTACTAGCTCCCTGAGAGATGCTGCCTGTTGAGACAATATTGACTAAAGCGCGTGCGACGCCGACGACATCAAAGCCGGGGTGTTCGTAATAGCGGGAGTCTTCGATAGCAATAAAGGCTTGGCGTAATTTTACTGGAATCTCGGTGAATTCTACTGGACGGCTACGTTGTGACCCATACTCTGCAATAAGCTGATTCTCGCGTGAGTAAATACGTAATGGAACCTGCAAATTAATCTGTTTTAAGGTTTGGCTATCTGGCAGTTGTGGTGAAAAGTACACATATAAACCGGCCACACCGGCCATACCGAGCAGGGTGAACGTGAACAAAGCGCTGAAAAAAGCCGCTAAAGAGCTTCTCAAAAAGCGAGCAAAAATGAGCCACATGCTAGTCAACTGGAATATTTCCTGAAGTTTTTTTGTTAAACTTTCTTTCAACAGAACGAAGAAAATACGTTTCTGCGTGGGCTTGATCAGTTTGGTTTTCAAGACAATTTTTGTTATTTATCTTATTTCCGCTTGTCTGAAATTGCCCTACCGCTAAGGTTCCCAGAGTAGACTATTTTGAAGTTGAACGCTACCATGTTTAATGACGTTAATAATAAAAATAAGATGTGAGTCGCCGTGTTTTCATTTAGCCGAAAGCCCAATTTGTTGGGTATAGACATCAGCTCCTCTGCCATTAAATTAGTAGAAATGGGGCGTAAGGGTCGTGAGTACCGCATTGAAAGTTATGCAGTGGCTCCTTTGCCAGAAGGGGTTAGCAATGAAAAGGATATTATTGAGCCTGAGCCCATTGGCGAAGCGATTCGTAAGGCCTTACGTGAAAGTCGTTCGCGTCTAAAGCATTGTGCAATTGCCATACCTACTTCTATGGCAATTAATAAAATCATTACCATGCAAGCGTCTATTCCACCTTCTGAGATGGAAGCGCAAATCGCTATTGAAGCAGACCAGCATATCCCCTATGCCATGGAAGAGGTGAGCTATGACTTTGAAGTCTTAGGTCCGTCGCTGAATAATCCAGAAACGGTCGATATTTTATTGGCGGGTACGCGTTCTGAGAATGTAGAAGTGCGGGTTGCAGCCGCTGAAATGGCGGGCTTAACGGTTGATTTAGTGGATACTGAAACACATGCCTTAGAAAAAGTTTTACGTGTACTCACAAAAGAATTAAATCAATACGACTCAGTCGCCGTAGTGGATTTCGGAGCTACGATGACGAGTATCACAGTGTTTGAGCAAGGGCGTTTAACTTTCTCGCGGGAGCAATCCTTTGGTGGACGGCAATTAACAGAGCAAATCATGCATCGCTATGGCTTAACCTGGCAGGAAGCAGGTTTAGCTAAGAAAGAAGGTAACTTGCCAGAAAACTACATTTCAGAAGTTTTAGATCCTTTTAAAGACAATATGGTGCGGCAACTCCATCGCTTTTTGCAATTTTACTATGCTTCTAGCCAAAAGGATGGTGTGAGCCAAGTATTGATTTCGGGGGGCTGTGCGCGAATACCGGGTATTGATGAGCAAATTCAATCAGTCATTGGGACGCCTGTAAAAATCATTAATCCGTTTACACAAGTTGGTCTTAGTTCCAAAGTCAGCCCCGTTCGCTTTACTAATGATATGCAGGCATTGCTGATTGCTGCAGGTCTGTCCTTGAGAGGGTTAGATTAATGGCAGGTTTGAATCTTTTACCTTGGCGCGAACACGAGCGTGAGCAAAAAAAGAAGCAGTTTTTTTCTTTACTAGGTTTGTCAGGCATAGCTGCTGCAGCTTTGGTTTTCTTAGTCAATATGTATATAGGGTCTATGGTTGATCATCAAAATAGCCGGAATAATTTGCTAAAGCAGGAAATTGCTCAACTAGATAAAAAAATCGAACGTATTAAAAAGTTAGATGCTATTAAACAAGCTTTGTTAGGGCGTATGCAGGTTATCGAAAACTTACAAAGCACACGCCCTGCTATTGTACATTTATTTGATGAAATGGCGACAGCACTCCCAGATGGCATGTACTTAGAAAAATTAGAACAAGAAGGCACTTCCGTCAATGTTGCTGGTAAGGCGGAGTCGAATGCACGTGTTTCTAGTTATATGAATAGCTTAGATCGATCACCATGGCTTAGCTCATCTAATTTAAATATTATTTCGGTCGTTCGTGAGGGTAATGATCGTGTTTTACCGTTACGTGACTTTAAACTAGATGTTAAGCAGTTACTAAGACAAAATGGGGGAGACTCTGATGAACTTGCAGGAAATTAATAATCTTGCGGAAGACCCAGGTAATGTTCCCTGGCCCATAAAACTACTAGCTATTGTAGCTTTAATGGGACTGATCTTGTTTTTAGGTTACAAAATGGTGATTACTGATAGTATTAGCCGTTTAGAAGCTGCAGAACGTAAGGAAGCTGAGCTTAAAACTTCGTTCGAGACTAAGGCAAGGCGCGCTACACAGTTAGCCGCTTATGAGAAACAATTAGAAGAAATGCAACGCTCTTTCGGCAACCTAATGCAGCAGCTACCCAGTAGCACTGAGATTCCTTCGCTCATTTTAGACATTTCTGAAAAAGGTGTTTCTAATGGCTTAGAAATTGAGAAGTTCGAGCCCAAAGGAGAAATCCTAAAAGAATTCTATGCGGAAAAGCCTATTACATTAGTTGCAATGGGGACTTATAAAGAGCTTGCTATGTTTGTTAGTGATATTTCTGGGCTACCGCGCATTGTAACGATTCATAATATTAGCTTGGTACCTGAGAAAGAAGAGGTTGATCGCTCTAGCATTAACAGTATGACAGGTGAGGCTGAAAGTAGGCGCTTACGCATGCAAGCTCTAATTAAAACATACCGCTATCTAGAAGACAGTGATATCGAAGGCATCGGTGAACTTGAGCTGTAATAGTGTATTAATCTGGTGAAATTATGAAAAAAATAATAACAGACGCTGTTTCAGTGCCTAGAACGGCTTTAAATATATTATCTGTAACGACTTTGGCAGCGTTATTAACAGCATGTGGGAGCAGCATGAGCGATTTACACGATTACATTAATAACGTAAAGGCTCGTCCACCGGTACCTATTGAACCTATCCCTGTTATCAAGCCTTATGTGCGATTTGTTTATCCTAACCATGATAAAGATCCATTTGATACACAAACACTAGCTTCTAAGGAAAATCAGGATATTCCAGAGTCGGTAAGCCTTGATCAGGACCGTGTGCCAGAATTTTTAGAATCTTTTCCATTAGATAGTCTGCGCATGGTAGGTACCGTTAACTTGGAAAATGAGCTATGGGCTTTGATACGAATTCCCGATGGTGCTGTACACCGAGTTAAAGAGGGCAATTATCTCGGTAAAAATTACGGTAAAATTAATGAAATTCGTGAAGTAAGTGTTTCCTTGACTGAAGTGGTTGATAATGGCTTTGGTGGATACAAGGAGCGTGCTAATGAAATAAAGATTTCTAATCCCAATAACCCCCTATAATTTGCTGAAAAAAGGTTGGCTATAATGAAAATAATAAAGCAGACCACATTTGGACATATTATGCTATGGCTAATATGTTTCCTTTGGGCCTCCTTAGCTTCGGCTGACGGAAACCAACTGAATAACATCAGTATTAATAATGCTGCTGCTGGTAAGGTTGAAGTTCACCTAAGCTTTTCTAATCCTGTCTCTGCCCCTAAAGTGTTTGCAACTGAGAAACCACCTCGGTTGATTTTTGACTTTCAGGGCGTCGATGTAGCGCCGGCTGCACGTAAGAATGCCACCCAACGTGGCGTGATTAAACGTATACGAGCTGCTGCTAATCAAGGACGTACTCGTTTAGTAGTCGACCTGAATACTCTAGCAGATTACACGCTTGAATCTGCTGGTGCTGATTTAGTACTAATGTTTGAGTCAAATAATGCTGGGGCTGCGGGTAAAACGGCTATGGCTGCTAAGCAAGCGCCACCTGCTATGAAAAACGGCTTACGTCCTGAGGAAACTTATGATTGGTATGGCTCCTCGTCACCCTCTCAAGCGGCGCGGCCTAAAGGCCAAGTGCAGAATGCACCATCTGCCAAACAGCAACAGCATGCAACGAGAGATCAAGTGCCTACGCCTGCTCGGTCGACTCAAGCTCAAGCTGCTAGCACTGGGCACACGAGATCGGCAACAAGCACCGTCCATCCTGCTGCGGCACAAAGTCGCAATCAATCTATTAATGCCTTGCGTGGTGTTGATTTTCGTCGCAATGAAGATGGTAGTGGTCGGGTAATTATTGTACTACCTAATGCAAATGCCAAAGTGACACCTAGCAAACGTGCCAATATTTTAAATATAAGCTTGCATGATGTAGATGTGCCAGCTAATTGGCGCAGACGTTTAGATGTGGTGGACTTTGCCACACCTGTTTCTAAGATCAATATATCGCAACGTGGTATTAATGGGCGCGTTAGTGTTGTGGTGCGAGAAGATTTTGAATATAAAGTAGAAAGAAAAAACAATGTTTATACTGTTTATATCAGTAAAGTTGAGGAAGAAGAGAAACCTAAGCTAGGTGAAAAAGAGAAGAAAGTTTTTACTGGCGAGAAATTATCGCTAAACTTTCAAGATATAGAAGTACGGGCTGTTTTACAATTATTAGCAGACTTCACGAACAAAAATATTGTGGTAAGTGACTCCGTTAATGGCAATATTACCGTGAGGCTTAAAGATGTACCCTGGGATCAAGCCTTAGACATTGTTTTAGAATCTAAAAACTTAGGTATGCGTGAAAATGGTAACGTTATTTGGGTTGCACCTAATGAAGAGCTAGAAGCTAAAGAAGCTCGTGAGTTAGAAATGCTGAAGAAGAAAATTGAGCTAGAGCCACTTGTTACTGAGTATATCCCGGTTAACTTTGCGAAAGCGGCCAACTTAGTTGAATTGATTGAAAAGCGTTCAACAGTTGATGATGAAGGGTCGCATTCACTTTTATCAGAACGTGGTAGTGTTTCGCATGATGAGCGTACGAATACCTTAATTATTCAAGACACAACTGAGCGTGTCGAACAGGTACGCGATCTATTGGCTGTATTAGATGTGCCCGTGCAGCAAGTGTTGATTGAGTCACGCATTGTAACGGCTACTGATGAGTTTAGTCGTGGCTTAGGCGCTCGCTTCGGTGTCACACCTCATTGGAATAATAGTGGCTCAGCGGGTTTGGGCGGTGGCTCTATCAGTGGCTCTGATGGCTACTATGATTCTGCGGCTAGTGCTAATCAAGGTAATGGTGGTGCTTTAGAATTACCAGACTTGAATGACCGTTTAAGTGTTAACTTACCGACTCCAGGCGCGGCAGGCACCTTAGGCTTGTCAGTTCTGACAAAAGACTTCTTATTAGATTTGGAGTTGTCTGCTTTGCAAGCTGAAAGTAAAGGTGAAATCATTGCGACGCCTCGTGTTATTACGTCGAATCAAACAAAAGCTGTGATTGAGCAAGGTATAGAAATACCCTATCAGCAGGCGGCTGGTGATGGTGCAACCAGTGTAGCTTTCAAAAAAGCGGTTCTGAGTTTAGAAGTAACACCACAAATTACACCAGATGAGCATGTCTCTATGGACTTAAAGGTTAGCCAAGATACGGTGGGTAATATGTTTGCCAATGTCCCTAGTATCTCAACACGGCAATTACAAACACGTGTTTTAGTCGAAAATGGCCAGACTATTGTGCTTGGTGGTGTGCACGAGGAGAGCCGTGTGAATAGCAATACGAAAGTTCCCGTATTGGGTGATTTGCCAATCGTTGGACGCGCTTTCCGCCAAACCAGTAAGAAAGAAGACAAGCGCGAGTTATTGATCTTTGTAACCCCTAAAATTGTCGACGCAAGATCCTCACCCTAAGTTGAGCTTGCATTTCAGGCGGGAATTCAAGTGACTGTGTAATTTGGCTTGATTCCCGCTTGCTCTGCTGGCATAAACACCTCATGCAAAATATTATCTTGGTTGGCCTCATGGGGGCCGGCAAATCGACGATTGGTCGTGAACTCGCCAAGCTTTATCAATTGGATTTTTTTGATTCTGATAAGGTGATTGTAGAGCGTACTGGTGTACCTATTGCCACCATTTTTGAAATTGAAGGCGAAGCAGGTTTTCGTGAGCGTGAAGAACAAGTTATTCGGGACTTAACCGCCTTATCCAATGCGGTGATTGCTACAGGCGGCGGTAGCGTGATTCGTGATACAAACCGCGACTGTATTAAAGCAGCAGGGCACGTGATCTATCTGCGTGCTTCGTCCGCACAGTTGTATAATCGTATTAAACGTGATCGTAGTCGTCCTTTAATGCAAACCGAAAAGCCACAGGCAACATTGCGCGCCTTGCTACAAGCGCGTGAGCCTTATTACTATGAAGTGGCTGATATTGTGATGCCTACCGGACGGCAGCGTGTTTCACATATTGTTAATCTCATCGATAAACGCTTGAAATCAATATAAGGTAAGGGGTAATGCAAACACTTAAAGTTGATCTGGCGGAACGTAGCTACCCCATTTATGTTGGTGCTAAGCTTCTACAGCAGAGCGATACATGGCTACCGCATATACGAGGTAAAAGCTGTGTCACCGTAACCAATACGACGATAGCGCCACTGTATTTAGATACTTTAAAAGCAGGCTTAACCGCTAAACCGCATTCTGCAGTTATTTTGCCAGATGGGGAGCGCTATAAAACCCTAGATACCTTGGATCAAGTCTATTCTCATTTACTAGAAGAGCATGTGGATCGCAAAGCAACGCTGCTTGCTTTAGGTGGCGGTGTGGTGGGTGATATGACGGGATTTGCGGCTGCGAGTTATCAACGTGGTGTAGATTTTATTCAGATTCCAACCACGTTATTGGCGATGGTTGACTCGTCTGTAGGTGGTAAAACCGGCGTCAATCACCGACTGGGCAAGAATATGATTGGTGCTTTTCACCAGCCTCAATGCGTTTTGGTTGATACAGATACATTGAAAACCTTGCCAGCGCGCGAGTTAAGTGCGGGGTTGGCTGAAGTGATTAAATACGGCTTAATTCGTGATACCGCCTTTTTGCAGTGGTTACAGGAACACATGGCTGAGTTATTAGCTTGTGATCCTGATGCGTTGGCTTATGCTATTTACCGCGCCTGTGAGCATAAAGCGGAGGTGGTGGCCGCGGATGAGCGTGAAGCAGGGCAGCGTGCCTTGTTGAATTTAGGTCATACCTTTGGGCATGCGATTGAGGCAGCTATGGGCTACGGGCAGTGGCTGCATGGTGAAGCTGTGGCTGCTGGTACGGTCATGGCAGCGGACTTGTCGCAGCGCATGGGCTGGTTAAGCGCTGATGAAGTGACTTGGGTGAACACTTTATTCGCGCAAGCTCACTTGCCTGTCAATCCACCAGAGTGTTTATCAGCCGCGGATTTTATGCGTTATATGTCCGTGGATAAAAAAGTGTTGGACGGTAGTTTGAGGCTAGTGTTGTTGCAAGGATTAGGCAATGCTGTGATTACGGCTGATTTTGATACAGTAGCTTTACAAGCGGTATTAAGGCGTGATGTCTAATGCTGACTTATTACGCAGTACAAGCGCATAACTCGCTAGGCCGGCAATACGCGGAGCCAGCCCCTAAATATCGTAGCCAGTTTCAGCGCGATCGGGATCGCATTATTCATTCTAAAGCCTTTCGCCGCCTTGAGTATAAGACACAAGTTTTTGTGAATCACGAAGGTGATTTGTATCGCACACGTTTAACGCATTCCTTGGAAGTAGCACAAATTGCCCGTTCCATTGCGCGCAGTATGCACTTGAATGAAGATCTAACGGAGGCCATTGCCTTAGCACATGATTTGGGGCATACCCCATTTGGACATGCAGGCCAAGATGCTTTAAATAACTGTATGGCTGCATTTGGCGGCTTTGAGCATAATTTACAATCATTGCGTGTCGTGGATTATTTGGAAGAGGCCTATGCCGATTTTTCTGGTCTGAACTTATGCTTTGAAACCCGTGAAGGTATTTTAAAGCATTGTTCTTTACCCCATGCGCGGCAGTTAGGTGCAGTGGGTGAGCGGTTTCTTAATAAGACCCAAGCTTCTTTGGAAGGACAACTGACCAATATTGCTGATGAGATTGCGTATAATAACCATGATATTGATGATGGCTTGCGTTCTGGCCTGATCAGCCTGCAGCAACTTGAAGCTATTCCGCTTTTTCAGCAGGTGCACGAACGCGTATTGCAGCGTTATCCGCAGCTAGAAGGGCAGCGTTTGGTGCATGAAACTTTGCGGCGTTTAATCAATGATATGGCGGTTGATTTAACGGAAACCAGCATGGCGGCGATTGAGCAGGCAGGCGTACGCTATTTAGCTGATGTGCGTGCTCAGCCTGCCGCTTTAATGCAGTACAGCGCTGGCATGCGTGCAGACAAGAATGAATTGAAACGTTTTTTGCGTGAACAACTGTATTTTCACCCTGTTGTTTACCGCATGACTTGGCGTGCGCAGCGCATTATCACGGCTTTATTTGAGGCTTTTTTGAATGATACGCGCTTACTACCTGCTAAACAGCAACAACAAGCGACTGAATACACACAAGTGGATGGCGACAAAGGCAAAGCGCGTGCCATCGCAGATTATATTGCGGGCATGACGGATCGTTATGCGATTCGTCAATACAGCTCTTTGTTCGATTTACCGCATTTAGAACGGGCGGCTGAAAATTTTTTTTAAAAAAGTTGCAATGTGTCATCCAAAGTTGACACTATTTGGCCTATAATACAATCTCTCTCTACATATCGACCCTAAGTCGTTAGCCTGGTTTATAGCAATATAGATCAGGCTTTTTTTATAGCACTTTATCCCTTCTGTTTTGTGTTGCAGTTAAGCTCTCAGGCATAATAATCCTCCAAATAAAAAGACAGTGAGGTGAAGTTATGACACCTGCCATCCTTGCAGTGCGCCACTCCGGCTATCCCTTTCAGGTTCACGAATACTCGCATAATGCAGCGCAGCAACATGCGTATGGTTTAGAAGCTGTTAAGGCCTTGCAGTTGCAGCCTGAGCGTGTGTTTAAAACTTTGCTGGTTGTCTTAGATGGCAACCCTAAACGCATGGCGGTTGCTATTGTGCCGGTGGCTCACCAACTCGATGTTAAGGCTATCGCGAAAGCTTTAGGCGCAAAAAAAGCGGATTTAGCCGATGTGAAACAGGCCGAACGTATAACAGGTTATGTCGTAGGTGGTATTAGCCCGATTGGACAAAAGCGGCTGCTACCCACGGCAATGGATGAGTCTGCTTTAAATTTTGAAACGATTTTTATTAGTGCCGGGCGGCGTGGCTTAGAAATTGAACTAGGTCCAGAGGCTTTGTTATCAATTTGTCAGGCTGATGCAGTAGCCTTGTGTCGGTGATACAATTTTTGCAACTTATTGAATAGGAAAAAACACGTCATGCTGGAGCAGAGCAAGCATAAAATTCGTAAAGCTGTTATCCCTGTTGCTGGTTTGGGAACGCGCATGCTACCCGCTACTAAAGCGATTCCCAAAGAAATGCTTCCAGTCGTTGATAAGCCTTTAATCCAGTACATTGTGACTGAGTGTATTGAGGCTGGCATTCAAGAGATTGTCTTGGTAACACACAATAGTAAAAACTCCATTGAAAATCACTTCGATACCAGCTTTGAGCTAGAAACGATGTTAGAAAAGCGCGTTAAACGGCAATTGCTGGATGAAGTGCGTTCAATATGCCCCAAAAACGTTACCATCATGCATGTCCGTCAAGGTGAAGCCAAAGGACTCGGGCATGCCATTATGTGTGCACACCCTGTGGTTGGGCATGCTCCTGTGGCAGTATTATTACCGGATGTATTGATTGATGACGCTGCCTGTAATCTGCAAGAAGATAATTTGGCCGAGATGTTGCGGCTCTATGATGAAACGGGCATTAGTCAAATTATGGTAGAGCCAGTGCCTATGGATAAAGTATCTTCTTACGGCGTGGTTGATATTAATGGCCACCAGTTGGAAGCTGGAGCCTCAGTGCCAATGACGGCGATTGTAGAGAAACCAGCCGTTGAAACAGCACCATCAAATCTGGCTGTAGTAGGGCGCTATGTGTTATCACCCCATATTTGGGATTGGTTGAAAAAGACGCCACTCGGTGCGGGCGACGAGATTAAATTGACGGATACCATTGGTCTACTAATGCGCGAATACCAAGTTAATGCTTTTCACTTGACCGGAAAAAGTCATGATTGTGGCTCAAAATTGGGTTATATGACAGCTAATGTGGAATATGGCGTGCGCCACCCTCAGACAGGCGAGCACTTCAAAGCATTCCTACAGGAATACATGCAAAATTTATAAAACAAAATGAACCGGCCAGTGTCTAGCTTAGCCTCACTGGCTGGCAGTAAAATGTGCTTAGTTAATGAGGCAACGTCTTAGCTTGTTGAGCTGCATTACCAATGTAGTTAGTGGGGGTTAGCTGGCGTAATTCAGCTTTGGCGTCTTCTGGAAGTGCTAGTTCTTCAATAAAAGCGTACAAGCGTTCAGGTGTAATACGCTGTCCCCGCGTTAGTTCTTTTAGTTTTTCATAGGGTTTTTCAATGCCATAGCGACGCATAACCGTTTGAATGGGTTCAGCTAATACTTCCCAATTCGCATTAAGCTCAGCTTCCATAGTCGCTGTGTTCGCTTCTAATTTGCCTATGCCTTTTAACGCCGCTTGATAAGCAATTAAACTATGAGCAAGACCAACACCCAAGTTGCGTAACACGGTGGAGTCCGTTAAGTCACGTTGCCAACGTGAAATCGGTAGCTTTTGAGCTAAGTGGCTGAGTAAAGCATTAGCAACACCTAAGTTGCCTTCTGCATTCTCAAAATCAATCGGATTAACTTTATGCGGCATGGTTGAAGAACCTACTTCACCTGCTACGACTTTTTGTTTGAAATGCCCTAAAGCAATATAACCCCAAATATCACGGCTTACATCAATTAAGATCGTGTTATAGCGTGCGCAAGCGTCAAAGACTTCTGCCATATAATCATGTGGTTCAATTTGAATGGTATAGGGATTCCATTGTAATCCGAGTTTTTCCACAAAGTTTTGCGCCGTAGCTGGCCAGTCGACTTCAGGATAAGCGCTGTAATGAGCATTATAATTACCGACTGCGCCATTTATTTTCCCACAGTATTCACTAGACTCTATTTGCCGTAACTGGCGTTGCAAACGATAAGCGACGTTCGCCATTTCCTTGCCAAGTGTCGTGGGAGAAGCCGGTTGGCCATGAGTGCGGGATAATAAAGCTTGCTCTGCATAGCGCTGGGCAAGTGCTGCAATAGCTTGCTGGACTTGTTGCATAGCGGGTATGATGATTTGTTGTATACCACCTTGTAGCATTAAGCCGTAAGCCAAATTGTTAATATCTTCAGACGTACAAGCAAAATGAATAAATTCACTTATAGCGTTTAACTCAGGCTGTGTGGCGATTTTTTCTTTAAGGTAATATTCGACCGCTTTAACATCGTGGTTGGTGGTGCGCTCAATCGCTTTAATGCGTTGTGCATCATCTTCATTAAACTGTTGTAATAAGGTCTCTAAAAAAGCATTAGCCTCTGGCGAAAGAGCCGGAACTTCGGGAATTTGCTCATGTGTGGCTAACATTTGCAGCCAGCGAATTTCCACTAAAACACGATGATAAATAAGGCCATATTCGCTAAACCAAGGGCGTAATGAAGCCGTTTTGCTGCCATAACGGCCATCAATCGGTGAAATAGCGGTTAGTTCAGAAAGTTCCATGTTGCTTGTCCTATCGGGGGATCGTAGAAAGCCGCTTATTGTAACGAAAAATGGCATAATGTCATGCTCATTGCCTACAATGTAAATTCATAATTTATGTGTGAGCGACTAGAATGACATCTTTTTTACTAACACTGCATCGCTTGATGAAAGCCTTTTACCGTTCTTGGCGCAGTCAATACTTTCGCAGTACGTTATTTTTGGTGATTTTTACCTTACTATCTGGGACATTGTTTTATTCGCAAGTTGAAGGCTGGACAGTATTAGATGCTTTATACTTTTCTGTCATGACTTTGGCAACAATTGGTAGTCCTGTTTTATACCCCGTGACTGTGGCTGGTAAACTGTTTACAATTCTCTATGTTATTGCAGGTAAGTACCTAAGCAAAAGTTATCAAGAATTTATCGCCGACCTTTTCCAGCACCTCAGTGACCGATTTTTTCAACTGAGAAAAAGATTGATAAGCACTCAAGGGCAGCCATTCATATTTGATT
>Ga0102930_1000153_pt1 | contig 22123 bp, 17 predicted proteins | sample SalPon1_B_H2O_MG_FD_84514 | JGI IMG/M metagenome (GOLD analysis project Ga0102930, IMG submission 84514) | Salt pond water microbial communities from South San Francisco under conditions of wetland restoration - Salt Pond MetaG R1_B_H2O_MG | ecosystem: Environmental > Aquatic > Non-marine Saline... | reverse complement strand
TCCCAGAGCGCAAAGAAGGCCGCGTACGCCGAGTCGAACTCCCCTTGGCCGCCAGCTACGTCGTTGAGACAGCCAGCCAGACTCCCGAGTGCCAGTGTGCCAGCCCCACTCTTGATTGCGGTCCGCCGAGTCAGGTTCATACCCGGACCAATAGCTCTACCAATAAAAATACTATTATCTAATCTTCTTGTTTTATTAATCTGGCTTAAATAAGATGTTCAAGTTATTATGTGCAGCTATTGATCGGAGAATAGCCCTCAGAAGCTCTTTATCGGAGTGCGTAGCGATCGGTTTTGTGCAGTCGCGCGTTCGGATATTCCAGCTCGCGAGCGAGTCCCGGATAGGCTGTCGACTGACGCTTCCTCGCTCACATTCGTACCGAACGCGGCGGCTAAATATAACGAACAATCACGGGTGAGATGATGTATCAATCACCATGTCAGATCCGGCACACCGTACTTTAAGAATGTCCGCAGGGTATCTACGGACGATGGGAACCCTAACCGAGCTATTCGCGCCGGAACGCATCGCAGTTGTCGGTGCGACCGCACGCGAGGGGTCGATCGGGCGGGCCGTCACCAGTAATCTGGTGTCGGAGTACGATGGGACGGTCGTCCCGGTCAACCCCAACTATGATGAGGTGCTGGATCTCCCCTGTGTCAGCGATATCGGGGCGGCCGACGCCGATATGGCCGTGATCGTCGTCCCACCGAAGATCGTCATTCCTGCGCTTGAACAGACGGGCGAGGCGGGCGTGACGAACGTCGTGGTCATCACCGCGGGCTTCGGCGAGACCGGCGGCGACGGCGCGAGCCGCGAACAGGAACTCAAAGAGATTGCCGCGGAGTACGACCTGGATCTCGTCGGCCCCAACAGCCTCGGGATCATGTCGACCTCCAACGGGATGAACGCCTCCTTCGGGCCGGAAAGCCCCGACCCCGGCTCGATGTCCTTTATGAGCCAGTCGGGGGCGTTCATTACGGCGGTCCTCGACTGGGCCAACGACGAGGACGTCGGCTTCAAGGACGTCGCCTCGCTGGGCAACAAGGCCGTTCTCGACGAGACCGACTTTGTCGACCACTGGGGCCAAGATCCGGAAACCGACGTGATCATCGGCTATCTGGAGGGGATCTCCGAAGGGCGTGACTTCATCGACACCGCCCGTGAGGTCACCCAAGACACCCCAATTGTCCTCGTCAAATCCGGGCGGACCGACGCCGGTGCGCAGGCCGCGTCCTCGCACACTGGAACCATTGCCGGCTCCGAGCAGGCCTACGAAGCCGGGCTCGATCAGGCGGGCGTCCTCCGGGCCGAATCGGTCCAAGGGCTGTTCGATGCCGCCCAGATGCTGGCGAACCAGCCCGTCCCCGACAACAACGATATCGCAGTGATTACTAACGCGGGTGGCCCCGGCGTGATGTCGACCGACGCCATCGGCGACTCCGACCTGGAGATGGCCACCTTCAGCCAGGAGACCCTCGACGAGTTCTCCGAGCAGCTCCCGCCGGAAGGCAACATCTACAACCCGGTCGACATCGTCGGCGACGCCAATGTCGAGCGGTTCCGCGACGCCCTCGATATCGCCTTGGCCGACGACAACGTCGGCTCGGCGATGGTGCTGTCATGTCCGACGGCGGTCCTCGACTACGAGCAGTTGGCCGAAGAGACAGTCAAAATGCGGGAGAAACACGGTAAACCCGTGGCAGCCTGCTTCATGGGTGGCGAAAGCGTCGACGCCTCCGCGGAAATCCTCTCGGATGCGGGGATTCCGAACTACTTCGACCCCTCCCGAGCTATCGGCGCGCTCGACTCGCTGTGGGAGTACCGCGGCATCCAGAACCGGGAGTACGAACAACCGGCCGACTTCGATGTCGACCGCGAGGCCGCCCGCGGGATCCTCGAACGCGTCAAACAGCGCCCCGACAACCGCCTCGGCGTCGAAGCGATGGGCCTGCTTGAGGCCTACGGGATCCCGATGCCAGATAGCGAGATCGTCGACTCGCCCGAAGCCGCCCGCGAGGTGGCCGAACGGATCGACGGCGACGTCGTCATGAAGATCGTCTCCCCCGACATCCTCCACAAATCCGACATCGGCGGCGTCAAAGTCGGTGTAGCCGACGACGAGGTCCCGGACGCCTACGAGGACCTGATCACCCGGGCGCGGAACTACCAGCCCGACGCCAATCTGCTCGGCGTGCAGGTCCAGGAAATGTCCGACCTCGATGCCGGAACCGAAACCATCGTCGGGATGAACCGTGATCCGCAGTTCGGCCCGCTGATGATGTTCGGCCTTGGCGGCATTTTCGTGGAGGTCCTCGAAGATACGACCTTCCGGGTCGCACCGCTCTCGGAGTCGGAAGCCCGTGAAATGACAGAAGAAATCAAGACAGCGCCGCTCCTACGTGGAGCACGAGGTCAAGACCCGGCCGATGTCGACGGGATCGTCGAGACCATCCAGCGGCTCTCGCAGTTGGTCGCGGACTTCCCGGCGATCATGGAGTTCGACATCAACCCGCTGGTCGCAACGCCCGACGGCGTCGACGCCGTCGATATCAGACTCACCGTCGACCCTGAAGAACTATGAACACGCTACTCATCACCGCAACCGAAGAAAGCACCGGCAAGACCGCCATCGCCCTCGCCTTGGCGACGATCGCCCACGAGCGCGGCCAATCGGTCGGCTACATGAAACCGAAAGGCACCCGTCTGCAGAGCAATGTCGGCAAGACGCTCGACGAGGACCCGATGCTCGCCCGCGAGCTCCTCGACCTCGACGCCGAGATGCACGAGCTCGAACCCGTCGTCTACTCGCCGACGTTCATCGACGGCGCAATGCGCGGCCGTGAGGACCCCGTTGAACTCCGTGATCAGATCCGCACCCAGTTCGACGGCCTCGCCGAGGGACGCGACCTGATGGTTGTCGAGGGTGGCGGCTCGCTCACCACGGGCGGCATCGTCGACCTCACCGACGGCGGCATCGCCGAGCTGCTCGATGCCAACGTCGTGCTGGTCGCCGACTACACCCAGCCAGCCGACATCGACGGCATCCTTGCGGCGGTCGACGACATCGGCGAGGATCTCGCCGGGATCGTGTTCAACCGGATCGCCGACACCGCCTTCGAAGAGCTCAACAGCGACGTGATCCCGTTCCTCGAAAGCCGCGGGATCGAGGTCTTCGGCGCGGTGCCACAGGAGACCGATCTCGCGGGCGTCAGCATCGCCGACCTCGCCGACGAACTCGGCGCGGACACCCTGACCGACGTCGAGACCGACGGAGTCGTCGAGCGATTCCTCGTTGGGGCAATGGGTGGCGACGAGGCGCTCCGCTACTTCCGGCGGGCCCGCGATGCGGCGGTCATCACCGGCGGCGACCGCTCCGATATCCACACCGCCGCCCTGGAGGCCAGCGGTGTCAAATGCCTCATTCTGACCGGCGGTCACCGCCCCTCGCCCGCAGTTTTGGGCCGGGCCGCCGAGGCCAACACGCCGGTGCTCCAGATCAACACCGACACGCTCACCGCGGTCGAACGCGCCGAGTCGGTCGTCCGAAGCGGCCGTACACGGGACCGACGAACCGTCGAGACGATGGCCGACCTCCTCGGCGAACGTGTCGACGTCGATGCGCTGATCGGTGCCGACACTGACGAGTAGTCGGCTCCTGTCGGTGCGATTTTACAAACGACGAGGGGGAAAATTTCTGTTAGCTACTGTATAACTACGTATGGTCGACCGTCCACGACTGCAGAACAGCATCGTCTACGGCGGGGTCGTCGCGTTCGTCCTTGCCTTGCTCGTCCCGGATCCGACAGGAGCAGCGTTCGTGTTTCTTTTTCCGATACTCACGCTCGTGGGGACGATACTCCTCTACTGGACCGGTTGGGTCGTCACCGAATGAGACGGGGGTAAATCAGTGGTCTTCGTAGGCCAGATTCATCAGCCACTGCGAGAAGGAGTCGCTCTGGGGGTTGACTTCCTCTTCGCCGATAAACGGCGAGAGCATATCCCCGGCCATCAGCAGCCGGAAGTCGAGATCCCGCGCGGCGGGTTCGAGATAGTAGGTGTTGTGACCGCTGTAGACCGTCTCCTCGCGCTTGATAAGCCCCGAGTCGACCAGTGCCTCGGCGATCCGACTCCCCTTCCGGGAGGAGACATCGAGTTCCTTCCAGAAGTCGCTCTGATGAATCCCACCCGTCTCACGGATCAGTTCCAGCCCACGGTACTCGTCTTCAGAGAGACTGTCTTCGATCTCGGCGGCACTCATATGTTCGTACTCCGAACGCGAATCGTTTAACAGTTTAGGAAACGAACGGGTGGCGCGTCGACACGTCGCCCGAACGACAACCACGGGGAGGTTCTGACCGACAACTGACTGGACACACAACGAGTAGTTGAAGTATTCCCGAGTGAAACCACCGAGGTATGAAACGACGCACATTTCTCACACACAGTGGGGCGAGTGTGGCGGGGCTCGCTACGCTGGCGGGCTGTATCGGCGAATCCGGCGGTTCGGGCCAAACACTGACTGTTGCGACCTACTCCTCGTTTACCGGCGACGGGACGGCGGGCAACTGGCTCAAATCCGCGTTTGAATCCGAAAACCCCGAGACGACCGTCGAGTTCCAGACGACCGAAAACGGCGTCAATGAGTTCATCCAGCGGCAATCCGAGGATGCACCGATCGAGGCGGACCTGTTTGTCGGCCTCAACACGGGCGAGCTCGTCCGCGCAGACGAACAGCCCAACAACTCGCTGTTCGCCTCCACGGGCGACCAAGTCGACGGCATCGACGAGGTCAAACCCGAACTGGACTTCGACCCCAAGGGGCGTGTGGTACCGTACGACACGGGGTACATTAGTCTCGTCTACGACGAGGGCGAAGTCGGCGAACCGGCCACCTTCGATACCCTGTTGGAACCCGAGTACGAAGACGGGCTGATCACCCAGAACGCCGAGGGGTCCGACCCCGGCCGGGCGTTCCTGCTGTGGACGATCGCCGAGAAGGGTCCCGACGGCTATCTCGACTACTGGAGCCAGTTGGTCGACAATGGTGCCCAGATCCTCTCGGACTGGGGGACCGCCTACGAGGCCTATCGGAACAAGGAGGCACCGATGGTCGTCTCCTACTCGACCGACCAAGTCTACTACAACGGTTCGGACGTCGACATGTCCCGCCACCAGATCGGCTTCCTTAACGATCAGGGGTACGCCAACCCCGAAGGCATGGCCCAGTTCGCCGACGCTGACAACCCCGAGTTGGCTCGGAAGTTCATGTCGTTCATGCTGACCGACGAGGCCCAAGCCGAGATCGCCACCCGAAACGTCCAGTTCCCCGCCGTCGAGGGTGTCGACCCCGGTGGCGATTTCAGCGAGTTCGCCCTCGAACCGCCCGAAGCCGTCACCTACAGCTACGACGAGTTGGTCGGCAACGTCAGCGGCTGGGTCGACGACTGGGCCCGCCAGATCGTGAGCAACTGACCATGTGGCCCAAGGCGTCCCGACTGCTCCCGGTCGGGATCGCCGCCATGCTCGCAACGCTGGTCGCGGTGTTTTACTATCCCGTCGGTAGCGTCCTCAGTAGTGCCGTCTACGTCGGTGGGCGACTCACCGTCGACCCACTCATTGCCGTCCTCGGCGATCCGTTTTATACCGGTGCGGCACACTCGCTGGTGAGCGATCCGGCGAGTCTCCCGGGACGGATCGCCGCATGGGTCGACGCCGGGATGCCCCGCGTAGCGTTCGGCCTGTTCGGCTTTACTGCCTATCAGGCGCTGCTGTCGACGGTCGTCAGCGTCGCCGTTGGCCTGCCGGGGGCCTACCTGCTGGCACGCTTCGAGTTTCCGGGCCGGGCGTTCCTCCGGTCGGTGACGATCTTGCCCTTTGTTATGCCCTCTATAATGGTCGCGGTCGGCTTTCTGGCGATGTTCGGCCGCACCGGCGTCGTCAACGATCTGCTGGCAATTGGGGGGCTCGGCCCTATCGAGTTGGTGTTCACGCTGGAGATCATTGTCCTCGCCCACGCGTTTTATAACGCGCCACTGGTGACGCGGCTGGTGACCGCCGCCTGGGAGTCGGTCGACACCCGGCGTGTCGAGACCGCCCGCACGCTCGGTGCGTCGCCGCTGCGGGCGTTTCGGGACGTGACGCTCCCGCAACTCGTCCCCGCAATCGTGACTTCAGCAGTGCTCACGTTCATTTTCACGTTCATGTCGTTCCCGATCGTTCTCGCGCTCGGTGGGCTCGAACTGGCGACCGTCGAGGTGTGGCTGTTTTCCCGCGTCAAGAACCTCGCGCTGGCCGAGGCGGCGACGTTGGGAGCCATCGAGACGGCGCTGTCGCTGGGGTTGATCTACGTCTACCTGCGGTTCGAGGCCGCCCAGATCAGTGCCCACGGCGAGGGCCGCATGCGGGCGAGAAGTCCGCTTTTCGTCGGCTGGCGATCGCTGGTCGACCCCCGACGGCTCGGGCTGTTGACCTACAGCCTCGTGGCTGGTGTCCTCTTTGTCGGCCCGCTGGCGAGTCTCGTTATAGAGAGCCTAACGACGCCCGAGGGGACGTTTACCCTCGACTACTACGCTTTTTTGATTGCCCAGCAGGCCTCGGCGGCCGTCGGGACGGTCCAACCGCTGGCAGCGATCACCAACTCCCTGCTGTTTGGGGTGGGGGCGTTACTGCTGGCGCTCCCCATGGGTGTGCTCGTCTCGGTAGTGGCTACCCGCGAGAGTCGTGGCTCGCGGTTCGCCGAGGCGCTGTTGACCGCGCCGCTGGCCGTTAGCGGGATCGTTCTTGGATTGGGGATGCTTCGGACGCTCGTCTTCGGGACGACGGTGTTCGGCTACCGGCTCACGGTTATGGGGCCGGTCGCGATCGTCGCAGCCCACGCGATCGCGGCCTATCCGTTCGTGACGCGGAACGTTACCCCGGCGCTGAGTGGGATCGACGACCGGCTCGTCGACGCTGCCCGCGCGCTGGGGGCCGATCGCCCGACAGCGCTGGTCGACATCGAACTCCCACTGATTGCGCCAGCGCTGCTCGCCGGAGCGGCGTTCGCCTTCGCGATCAGTATCGGCGAGTTCGACTCGACAGTGTTGTTAGCCGAGGGCGTCGACAGTGCGACGATGCCGGTCGCACTCGAACGGTACACGGCCAACCGCTCGCTGGGGCCAAACCTCGGGCCAGCGACCGCGATGGGAACGGTGCTGCTGGCCGTGACGACTGTGAGCTTCGTCCTCATCGACCGTGCGGGGAGGCGGTGGCAGCGATGACGGCCACCGACGGCGATGTTGAGGAGACTGACAGCACGGAGGTCGACGTCATCGATCTCGGCGTCGACTTCGGGTCCGTGACTGCCCTCGAAGACGTCTCGCTGTCGATCTGCGACGGGGAGTTTTTCACGTTCGTCGGCCCCTCGGGCTGTGGCAAGACGACACTGCTGCGGTCGATTGCCGGACTGGAGACGCCGGCGCGTGGGAGTGTGGCCCTCGGCGGACAGGACGTGACCGACGAGCCGCCGGAGGAACGAAACGTCGGGGTCGTCTTCCAGAACTATTCGCTGTTTCCCCACATGAGCGTCGCCGAAAACGTCGCCTACGGGCTGCAGTTCGACGAGCTTTCCGACGGACGTGATTCCGAGGAGCGCGTCGACGAACTACTGGAACTGGTCGACCTCGCGGGCTTTGGCGACCGGGAGCCGGGCCAACTCTCGGGCGGTCAAAAACAGCGCGTTGCCCTCGCTCGGGCGCTGGCACCCGAACCCGACGTGTTGCTGTTGGACGAACCGCTGTCGGCGCTCGATGCCCGGCTTCGGAAAGAGCTCCGCGTTCAGATCAAAACCATCCAGCGCGACCTCGGGATTACGACGGTCTATGTGACCCACGACCAGGCCGAGGCGCTGGCGATCAGCGACCGGATCGCCGTCATGCAGAACGGGAAGCTCCAGCAGGTCGACACCCCGGAAACGGTGTACCGACAGCCCGCCTCCCGTGCGGTCGCCGAATTCATCGGCGACAACAACGTTCTCGCCGGTGTCGTTGCCGACGACCGCAAGCGGCTCAGTGTCGACGGGACGCTGGTACCGCTACCGAAGGGAGGAACCCGAACAACCGGTGTATCGCTGACCGTCTCGATCCGCCCGGAAGCGCTGTCAGTGGCCGACCGCCAGCAGGCCGACGTAGCGACACTCTCAGCGACGGTCGAAACCGTCGAATTCCTCGGGGACGCCTACCGCGTTCGCTGCCGGTGGAACGACCGACCCGTTGTGGTGAAAACGGCTGCGACGACACCGCCGGAAGGCGATGTCGACCTGCAGTTCGATCCCGAGGACATCCACGTCCTGTAGGCTCAGCGACCGTGGTCGACCCGTTCGAACTCGGTCCGACAGGGCGACCCATCCGCGAACCAGTAGCGGTCGAACATCTCCTCGCCGTCTGCGAGCTGGATCAGCGATGCCGACCGCGTGCCGAAGCCGTCACCGTGCACACAGACGCCGTACTCGTGGTCGCCGAGTGCCTCACCCGCCCGGTCGAGCCAGTCGGCGGCCGTCTCACCAGCGTCGGGTTCGAGGGCCGCCCGGAGCGCAGTCGCATTCTCGGCCTGCTGTCGACCCACCTCTGGACGGGTTTGGGGCTCGAAAAAGTCGCCGTCAGCGCCGACGTTGACGACGACGTGGACGCCGGGCTCGAACGCCGTGACCGCGAGCTCGCCGTCCCACTCCAACAGCGCGGCGCGGTCGGCATCGGCGACAACGAGATTGAACCCCGCATACGTCTCTTCGCTGGTCGACTGCCGGACGTGGTCGACCGCCGCGGTGGCAGACACCCGTTCGAGACAGTCAGCAACGAGCATGCCCCGAGAGCGACCGCCCTCACGGTCGGCCCACCGGTTCGTAACTGCAACGAACACCCCTGCCTCGTTGTGGCCGATCCACGTCCCGCCCGCCGTTCGGTCACGGGGTGCGATGACAGTCGGCTCCTCGCGGAACAAACCGGGGGGTTCGGAGGGTCGACCCAGCGCCTCATCGCGGTTGGCGGCGGCGACAACCGGCGAGTCGGGAAACAGCTGCCACGCAACGACGAGTGTACACACGACCGACAGTAGCACACCGTGATACAAAAGCATAGGTCCGGTCGGAGACACCGGCACGACCGGCCCGAACCGATGGGCATAATAAGCGTTCACGAGAATCTGAGAGACAACCCACATGACCAATAATGATACATCCCACCTCACTGCGAGCGATGTGGCCGAGACGCGGATCGACACCGACCTGCTGATCACGGTTTCGGGGCCGCCGGGCTGTGGGGCGACGACGCTCTGTAATCGCCTCTCGGCGGCGATGGACTGCCCCTACGTGTCGGGCGGCGACATCTTCCGAGAGCTCGCCGAAGAGAACGACATCAGCCTCAACCAACAGATCGCCGAGGCCGACACGTCGGATTCGATCGATCACGCGCTCGACGAGCGGCTCCAGTCGATCGCCGAAAAGTGGGGGCAGGCCGACAAACCGTTCATTCTCGAATCGCGTTTGGCCGGTTGGCTCGCGGGTGAGCACGCCGGTCTGCGGATCTGGCTCGGTGCGCCCGAATCGGTCCGGCTCGAACGGATCGACGGCCGGGTCGAGACCGAAGCCGAAATGCGGGTCCGTGAGGTCAGCGAGGCCGGTCGCTACCAGTCGTACTACGATATCGATGTCGACGACCGGAAGTTCTACGACCTCCAGATCAACACGGCCCGCTGGGACAAGGAGGGCGTCTTCCAACTCGTTCGAGCCGCGATCGAAACCTACGACCGCGAGGCCGATGAAGGGGCCTTCGATACGCCACCGGTCGACGTGTAAGGCACCGATTCCCCATCTCTCACTGCCCTACCGGTCGTAGTAGCCGCCAACTACCGCGACCGAACGGTCGCCTCGTCCCACTCGGCGAACGGTCGACCGGCTGATGACAGTTCGGCGTAGGTCTGTTGCATCTCTCGGACCGCTTCGGGGAACGACGCCCCCGCCTGCAGCGAGGACCGAACTTGGTCGAGTTTCCACCCACTGGGCGTGCGTCGCTGTTCCCACCGCGCCTCGATCGGGCCGAGATACCGCTCGATCGTCGACTCGCTCACACCCTGTTCGTCGAGGCCACGGCGAGCGATCTCGAAGATCTCGTTGTAGATAACCGCCGAGTCGCTGGTCTCCTCGCCGTCGGCGGTGATCCACGCCAACTCCGCGTCGATACCGTCCCTGACGGCATTATAAAAGGCCGTTTCGGCGGTCGACTGGTCGAGCGTTTTGACAGGGTGGTCCGTCACGAGGAGGCCACGGACGAGCCCCGTCACGAGACACTGGAGGCCGACGATATCGTCGACTGTCGGCTGGGTCGGGATCGGGCGATACTCGATGCGGAGCGACTGCTCGTCGCCGTCGCCGACCGGCTGGCCGCCGGTCACCGCGCGGAGCCACCGCCAGTAGGTCCCTCGCTTGTGGTCGAGTTCCCAGTAGTCGTCGGCAAACGTCTCCCGCGGTCCGTCGGCAATCCACTCCCGGAGGAACGGGGCGACGGTCGGATCAGCCACGAGGAAATCGACGACGTCGGTCGGTTCGTCGAGTTTGTCCGGGAACCGGACCTTCTCCCACGCACTGTTGATCGACTGCTCGAAGACGTCGATCCGGAGTTCGTGGTGAGTGTCGTCAAGGAGCGCCTCGGGGTCGTCGACGTCGTAGCAGTCGACCGGCAGCAGTGGCGAGTTGGTCGACAGCGCGAGCACCGGCCCGAGGGTGGCGATAGCGGCGTTGTAGGCCGCTGGAAACGTTTCCGTGTCGGGAATCTGGAGATGTGGCTGGATCGAACTCGTGAGCGATTCGACCAGGATCGTCGGGAACGACACCTCGGCTCCCGGAACCGACAGCGAGACGCTGCCGCCGCATTCGTCGAGGATTTCGGTATCGATGGCGCTGTACCGAGGGGAGTGGGCCATGTTGGTCGCAACGAGGACGCCCTCCTCGTGGTCGACGTCGCCGAAGTAGTCGTGGGTCCCCTCGGCGGGCGGCACCGACCACATCGCATCGAGGACGATCTCGCAGTCCTCGTCGTTGGCGGCGGCTCGCGTCGACGCGACGCTTGCCCGGAGCTTGTCGGCCTGCGATTCGATCCCGTCGCCTGTCAGGGGGTCCGGCGAGGTATTGAGTTCGGCGTTGTGGTGCCCGAGTTCCTTCTCGCAGTCGGCCTCGAAGACGGATTTCGGGAGCCGGGTGAGCGTCCCCTCGTCGTCGGTGGCGTACACTTCGAGTTCCATGCCGATCCCGAACGTCGGCGAATCGAGGTCACCGTCCGTGATCGCCTCGCTCAACTGCTCGGCCTGTTCGTCGATCCGAGATTCGAACTCGGCGGCCGTCTCCGCGGATAGCGATCCCACAACGAGATCGAGAAACGTCGATTGCGTCATTTCTCTAAGGGTCGTAATCCAGTTTCATAGACCTGTCGGGGGCGGCAGTCGACGGACTCCTTCGACCGGAGGCAGCCGACGGGGCTCGCCCAGCCGGGTAATCACCGTCTACGGAACCACAACGCGAGCGTAGGCGTCGACTACCACCGGGATGAACATGGATTTATTCGCCCGCCGTGTAGGAGGCGTGTGCAGATCGTGGGTTACGATTCGGCCGAGGGCGGGCTACTGTTGAGCGACAGCGAGGGGCTCAGCTACCGCGACCTCGAACCCGGGAGCGAACTCGAATACGCCCTCGGTAGGCGACACTGCGCGGGGACGATCCACAACGACAACCACATCGCCTGCGAGAACTCGGCTACGCCCTACTGTCCGGACCATCAGCATACGTGGGTCTGTGCCCGGTGTACGGGAACGTGTCTCAAAGACGAGATGGACTGTTTCGACGACCACGCCGTCTACCTCGCGGCGTTCGCGCCCGATCAGTTCAAAGTCGGTGTCACCAAAGAATGGCGGCTCGACACCCGGCTCCGCGAACAGGGCGCGGATCGGGCCGCCCACATTCGAACTGTCGACGACGGCCGGATCGCCCGCCGACTGGAGGCCGAGATCGCCGAGGAAATCCCCGATCGGGTTCGGGTGCCGACCAAGCTATCGGGGCTCGGCCAGTCGCTCGACACCGCGGCGTGGGAGGCCCTCCTCGCCGATTTCGAGCCACACGAGACGTTCAGTTTCGACTACGGGCTCGGTCTCGACAGCCAGCCCGTCGACGAGACGATGGCGACCGGCACCGTTCGGGGAACGAAGGGGCGGCTGTTAGTATTGGATCGCGGCGGGTCGACCTACGCGGTCGATCTGCGGGAACTGGTCGGCTACGAGGTCACCGAGGACCGACAGCGCCGCGAACTCCAGTCGAGCCTCGGTTCTTTTTAAAGCCGGTCGTACTGTTCGTCGAACACTTCGAGGGAGGCTTTGAGCGCGCCGACGATAATCGGGCCGATGAACAGCCCCATCACACCGAACGCCGAGAGGCCGCCGAGGACGCCGATGACGATCACCGCCGGGCTGATGTTGGCATACCGGTCGACGATCACCGGGCGGAGATACTCGTCGGAGACGCCGACGACGACCGTGCCGTAGACGAACAGGAACCCAGCAGCGAGGGGCTGGCCGGTCGAGAAGAGCCAGACGGCGGCCGGACCCCAGACCAGAAACGCCCCGATGAACGGCAGCAGCGCCAGCAGGATCATCATAACGGTCCAGAACAGCACGTTCGAGAGGCCGACCGCCACCAGCCCGAGCCCCGCGATCCCGCCCTGAATGATCGCGACGAGCACGTGGCCGAGGAGCACGGCCCGCGTCATGCTGTCGAGCCGGTCGTACAGCGTCGACTGCACTGACTGGGGGAGTGGCGTGATCGTCTGCAGCCAGTCGACCAGCCGGTCGCCGTCCCGGAGCAAATAAAACAGCAAAAACACCGAGAGCCCGAGGCCGATCGTGAGGTGGGTCAGCGAGGCGACCAGATCCGGCGCAGTGCCGAGCACCGCCTCGGCGAGACCTTCGAGCCGTGTGGCGATTTCCGAGGAGAGGTCGACGTTCCGAGCGAGCCGCTGGTTGAGCCATGCCTCCGGCGCTCGGAGTTGGGCGGCCACCTCGTCGCCGGCGATATCTCGTGCGATCGCCACTGCCTCGCCGGCGACACTGATGCTGAGCACGACAAACGGCAGCAGGAGTGCCACCGTCGCTGCAACGACCAGCAGTGCGGCCGCCGTCGTCGACCGAACTCGGGCTTCGAGCCGCGTCTGCAGTGGGGCGAGCACGTAGGCCAGCAGCACGGCTCCGATGACAAATGAGAGATAGGGCTCGACCAGCCGAAACGAGAGGAACAGCAGGGCGGCGATCAATAAAAGCAGGACGCCGCGTTGGGCGTTCATGAACTGGCTAGTCGGCGGGTTGTCGCATAAAGCCACGAATAGCCACGACTGCGGACCAGACGGGATATAAACCGCTATCAGGGCAGTCGGTCGACGACGTCCGGCAGACAGCCCTCCTCGGGCTGGAAGTACGAGTAGTGATCCGGCACCCCCTCGGTGACGTCGACGTCCTCGTAGCCTGCCGGCGCGTCGACCGATTCGGGGAGTCCCGTCTGCCCGACCGCCTGAGTGCGATCCGACAGCCGGTAGATCCAGCCGAGCACGCGGTCGTCAGCGTTGTGGAAGTTCGTCACTGGGCCGTCGACGGCTGCGATCGCCGCGCCGTAGCGCCCCGACTTGCCGGCGGTATCGTTGGGAATGGCCCCGCCGAGCAGGGTGACAGACGTTACCGCGTCGGTTCGTCCCTCGTCGGCGAGCACCCGGAGGGCCTCGCCAGTGACGCGGGCTCCCAGCGAGTAGCCGACGACGTGGACCGGGCGGCTATCCTCGTCGGCCCAGTCGACCAGCCAGTCGGCCAGCGGCTCGGCGTTGGCATCGGCCATCGCTTTGGCGGGTCCCCACTCGAGATCCGAATCCCAGCTGTAGGCGACTACCGGCATGGCTCGGAGCGATTCGAGGCCGGTCTCCATCGCGGCGGCCTGATCGCGGGCGGTGGCGTCGTCGGTGTCGAAGCCGTGGACGAACAGGAAGACCTCGTCGGCGTCGTCGAAGTTCAAATCGCCGTCAATTTCGGCTGTTGCCGGTTCGTCCGACTCAGGGTCGACTCGCCCGCGCGTGGTGACCGCCGGAGCCGAATCGGCTGCGGTGTAGTCGCCGAAATCGCCCTGCAGCTCGCTGGCGACGTACAGTCCACCAGCGCCGAGAACGCCCACCGTTCCACCTGCACCGATCAGAAGCCGTCGGCGCGTCAGCCCTAATCCGTCACCCTCGTCTGAAGAGTCTGTGATAGATTTGCATACAGTCGGATGGAACAAATAGCCACTGTTTCGCCCAGTCGTACCGCTCTCACTGCCCCGAGTAGCCGACCGATCGCTGCCGACCATTTTTAATGGGGGCTGACAACTGGTTCCTGTATGTTCAGTGACTCACTCGACGGACGGACCGCAATCGTCACCGGGGCGAGCGCGGGAATCGGTGCAGCGACCTGTCGACGGCTCGCGGCGGCGGGGGCGAACGTCGTGCTCGCGGCCCGCCGCGAGCCGGAGCTGTCGGCGGTCGCCGACGGAATCGAAGCCGACTACGGCGTCGCGACGCTGACTGTGCCGACCGACATCCGCAAGGAGTACGCTGTCGACGCCCTGATCTCGGAGACGCTCAACGTCTTCGACGGTATCGACATTCTCGTAAACAACGCCGGAGTCGCCAGCGGGAGCGATGTCGAAGCGCTGTCGACCGAACAGTACGACACCATACAGGAGACCAACGTCGACGGCGTGTTTTATATGACGCGGGCGGCGATCCCGCACATCCGCGAGCGCGGGGGCCACCTGATTTTTCTCGGGAGCTTCGCCGGAGAGTATCCTCGGTCGTTCAACCCGGTGTATGCGGCCTCGAAATGGTGGGTTCGCGGCTTCGCCAAAAGCGTCGCCGCACAGGTCGGCGACGACGGGGTCGGCGTCACCGTCGTCAACCCCTCGGAGGTTCGCTCGGAGTTCAAGGCCACCGACGGCCGAACGTTCGCGGAGGTCTTCGACGAAGCGGAGGCCACCGAACCCGAAGAAGTCGCCGATGCCATCGTCTTTGCAGCTACACGAGAGCGGTCGAGCCTGAGCGAGATCGATATCAACCGCCGAGATAAGTTCGCCGACAACTTCTGAGCGGCCGATTCACAGCTGGAGGCGTCGCAGGTTAGCCGTAGACCCGATAGACGGCGTCGGCGAGCTGGTTGACGCGGGCGGCGTGTTCGTAGGACTCCTCGCGGATGCCGTTGCAGACGTAGGCGAAGCTGAGATCAGTCGTCGGATCGGCCCACGCGACGACGCTGCCGAGGCCCACGTGGCCGAACGTCTCGGGCGACGAGAGCGTGCCGAAGTGGTCCGACACCGCGCCGCCGCGCCAGTAGCCCATCGCATACCGCATCGGCCGGCCGAGCGTGGCGTCGTCGTCGGTCTCGATCTGGAGTTCGGTTGCCGCGTCGACCGTCTCGGGCTCCAACAGTCGGGTGTCATCGAGCGCGCCGCCGTTGGCCATCGTAGCGAAGAATTTGCCGAGGTCGCGGGCAGTGCTGATCCCGTTTGCCGCGGGGACCACCGCCTGCAGAACGCCCGGACTGTTGCCGAGTTGGGCGGCCGCCGCCGGTGTGAGGTCGACCAGCCCCTCCTCGGGGTCCGCACACCGGTCGAACACCTCGAAGCCTGCCACGTCAGCGACCGCCTCGGGGTTGCCGTCACGAACGCCGATACTCGTCTGGTCTAATCCGAGGGGCTCGAAGACGTTCTCGGCGGCGTACTCGGCGATTGGCTTCCCGGAGATCCGCCGGACGAGTTCGCCGACGAGCCAGCCGTAGCTCATGGTGTGGTAGGCTGCCGTGGTCCCCGGCTCGTTATCAAGCGACTGGGTTTCCATCGTGTCGACGATGCCCTCCCAATCGCCCCACTGCGAGGGGTCGCCGTCCAACTCGCTTGTCGGCATTCCGGTCTGGTGACTCAAGACGTGACGGACCGTCACCTCGGCTTTGCGGTCATCACCGCGGTCGAACGATGGCCAGTGGTCGACTACCCGATCGTCGTAGCCGAGTTGGTCGTCTTCGGCGAGCTGATGAAGACACGTACCCGCGAAGGGTTTGGTACACGACCAGATGAGGTGGTTCGTCTCGGGTGTCGTTTCGTCGCCGTCAGGACCGGTCGTCCCGCCCGCGAGGTCGACCACGCGCTCGGTGCCGTCATAGACGACCAGTTGTGCGCCGTGTGTGAGACCGACGCCCAGCTGGCGGTCGAGCAGTGCCCGGATACCGCCTCTACCCTGTGTGTTAGTAACAGATTCCATGAGTAGTAGTCACAAGTCACACGGAAAACAGTTGATACTCGGTTCTCGGTGCAGAAATAAACTGTCATAAACTGGTGACGCGTGTATTGGTGACACATCTATTGTCGACGCGGCCCTGTAGACGGTATGGACGTTCCACTGTACGACAGCCTCGACGGACAGGTCGCGCTGGTAACCGGCGCGACACGTGGAATCGGCAAACGGATCGCCGACGGTCTCGTCGACCATGGCGCGACCGTCTACGCGGGGGCTCGGGATACCGCCGACATCACGGCCGCCGACCGGCGGGCGATCGAACTCGACGTGACCGAGGCCGACCAGCGCGCGGCTGCGGTCGACCGGATCGCCGACGAAACGGGGCAACTAGACGTTCTCGTCAACAACGCCGGGGTAATGGACAGCCGCGGGCCGCTCGACGAGATGGCCGCCGAGACGGTCGACCGGACACTCGACACCAACCTCCGCGGACCGGTTCACCTGACACGGCAGGCACTCGACCTCCTGTTAGAGCGGCGGGGCGGTCGCGTGGTCAACGTCTCCTCGGGACTCGGCGCGATCACCCAGTCCCAATCCGGCGGGATGGCCGCCTACCGGATCTCGAAAACGGGACTCAACGGTTTGACCTGCTATCTCCACGGCGAGTACAGTGATAGGGGCTTGTTGGCGAACTCGGTGTGTCCGGGCTACGTCCAGACCGACATGACCGACGGCAGCGCGCCGCGACCCCCCGAGAAAGGGGCCGAAACCCCGATCTGGCTCGCCCGGTTCCGACCCGGCGCGCCGAGCGGCCGGTTCTGGCGGGACAAGGGCCGAAAAGAGTGGTAAGTCAGCGCAGCCGACCCGGATCAGCCCGTAGGCGTCGGCACCTGCTCTCACTGCAGATCGGATTACAGTAGATGATATTTCCTCAGTAATCGTACGAAAACGATTCGCAGCCACGCCAGATGGCCACTCGTGTGGAAATTGACGCTACCAGCCATTTGAGCGCATGGATATATTTGTCGACAGTTGTTCGTATTTGAGAATCCATACTATGTCTGAAATATCCGCACATTAAAGATGGTGAATGATAGAACTGAGAGATAGTATGAGTGGAGAGACACGTGGCTTCGGCGTGACGACTGCCGCAAGACGGTGTGTCGACGGGAAGGAATCACCCGAGACGTTCACTGCTCGGAGACGAAACCGAAGCGAGACGGATCGATCAGTTGTGTTTGGGATCGGAGAACGGCCTACAGGAGAAACCGATGGTTGAGACGCTGCTCGCGTTGGTTCCGCTCTTGATCGTGGCGGTCCTACTCGTCGGATTGTTATGGCCTGCCGTCCGCGTGATGCCGGTGGCGTGGGCTGCGGCGGCGGTGATCGCTTTTACCGTCTGGGAAATGCCGGCATCGTACGTCGCTGCGGCCAGTCTCAGCGGCGTTATGTCGGCTATCGAGATTCTCTGGATCGTCTTCGGTGCGCTCGTGCTTTTGTACACGCTCATGCGCTCGGGGGCGGTCGACCGGATCAACGCTGGCTTCGCCACAATTAGCGACGACCGTCGCGTGCAGGTGATTCTGCTGGGCTTCTTCCTCGCGACGTTCATCGAGGGCGTTGCCGGGTTCGGCACGCCCGCGGCGGTCGTTGCGCCCCTGTTGCTCGCACTCGGCTTTCCGGCGCTGGCAGCGGTCGTCGCCGCGCTCATCGGTCACGCGATCGCGACCGTCTTCGGGGCGGTCGGCACGCCGATCATCGTCGGCTTCGAGACGCCCTTATCGGCAGTCGAGACACAGATCGCCGACGGCACCGGGATGACCGTCGCCCAATACTCCGCGGATGCGGCGATCTACGCGGGGTTGTTCAACGGGATACTCGGGGTCTTCATGCCGCTGATCGCGGTGGCGATGGTCGTCTACTTCTTCGGCGAGGAGCAGACACTCGCACCCGTCAAAGAGGTCGTCCCGCTGGCGATCGTCGCCGGGTTCGCCTTTGCGATTCCGTACGCCGGGTCGGCGTATCTCATCGGTCCGGAGCTCCCTTCGCTGTTCGCCTCGATGATCGGGGCGGGCATCGTCGTCGGCCTGCTCAAGGCGGGGTTGTTCGAACCCGACACCCACTGGGACTTCCCGCCCCGCGAGGAGTGGCCCGACCACTGGGTCGGTGAGATCGAACCCGGCGGCGACGATGTCGGGTCGACCGCTGGAAGGGGAGCGGGAACGGCCGCCGACGGCGGCACCGAGACCGCCACCCCGTCGGTCGACACCCCGTCGATGGGGCTGTTGCGGGCGTGGTCGCCCTACCTCGTCCTCGTCGTGTTGCTGATCGGGACGCGTGTCATCGATCCCGTTGCGACGTTCCTGCAGAACGGCCCCCTGATGGCCATCCAGTGGGATGTCTTCGGAACGGGAATCGAGGGCGGTATTAGCTGGGCCTACGTTCCCGGGACGTGGCTCTTGGTCAGCGCACTCATCGCCATCCCGATCTTCGGGATGAACGGCCAGCAGGTCTCGGCTGCGTGGAAGGAGGCCTTCGGCAAGATCGTTTCGCCCGCTGTCGTGTTGGTGTTCGTCATCGGGATGGTCGAGATCATGCTGTCGACCAACGCTCACGGCACCGCGCCGGTCGACGGAAGCATGATCGTCGTCCTCGCAGACGGGACGGCCTCGGCGGTCGGCGCAGCCTACCCGTTTGTCGCGCCCGTGGTCGGGCTGATCGGCTCGTTTGTCGCTGGCTCGATCACGGTCAGCAACATCACCTTCGGCGCCTTCCAGTTCGAGATCGGCACCGCACTCGGGATGCCGACGGCCGTCCTGCTGGCCGCCCAGACGGTCGGGGCGGCGGTCGGCAACACCGTCGCCATCCACAACGTGATCGCGGCGCTGGCGACGGTCGGACTGGTCGGCTCGACCGGCCGAGTCATCCGATTAAATCTGTTGCCGGTGGCCTACTATATCGTGGGGGGTGGACTCCTGACGGCCCTCGGCGTCTACGTGGTCTTCCCAACAGTATTCTAAGGCGGCGGGACTGTATTATTCGGCAATCAACTTCCAATCCTACCCATGAGCAAACCAACACAGGGGTCGACGCCCGTCGATCCAGCGACCGACGCACGAAGCAACTACGATTACCAAAGCCCGGACGTCGAGGAGCCGGGGCTCGTCGACGATCTCGAAGCCCTCACCGACGGTGAGGTTCGGTTCGACAGCTACACGCGGAACCTGTATGCGACCGACGCCAGCGCCTACCACCAGCTCCCGGTCGGCGTCGTCGTCCCGACGTCGACCGACGACGTGCAGGCGGTCATGCGCTACTGCGCGGACAACGAGATCCCGGTGCTGCCGCGCGGCGGCGGCACCAGCCTTGCGGGCCAGACGGTCAACGAGGCGGTCGTCCTCGACTTCAAAAAGGAGTTCAACGACGTCATCGAGGTCGACCCCGAGGCAGCGACGGTGACCGCCGAACCGGGGATCACCCTCGCGCGGCTGAACAACCGCCTCAAAGAGCACGGCCTCAAATATGCGCCCGATCCGGCGTGGGGCGACAAGAGCGTCCTCGGCGGCTGTATCGGCAACAACACCACGGGGGCCCACTCGCTGAAATACGAGAAGGCCGACGGCTATCTCGAATCAGTCGAGGTCGTCCTCGCCGATGGGACGGTCACCACTTTCGACTGGATGGCTGTCGACGAACTCCACGAGCGGGCCGCCGAGGCCGAGACAGTCGACGAGCCGGGCATCGAAGAGCGCGTGTATGGGGTCGTTTCGGATATTCTCCGCAACCAACGCGAGGAGATCAAAGCCCGCTATCCGGACCTGATGCGCAACGTTTCGGGCTACAACTTCGACAAACTGGTCGAGGACGCCGAGGAACGCGGCGAGGTCAACGTCGGTCGACTCATGGCTGGCAGCGAGGGAACCCTCGGCATCGTCACCGAGGCGACCGTCTCGCTCGAACCGATCCCAAACGAGACCTCAGTGGTTCTGCTGACCTACGACGACGTCCTCTCGGCGATGCACGACGTTGCGCCGATCTTGGAGCACGACCCGGCAGCCGTCGAGGTGATGGACGACGTGCTGTTGGATTTGGCCCGCGAAACCCCCGAGTTCAAAAAGGCCGTAGGGACACTCCCCGACGGAACTGATTCAACCCTCTTGGTCGAGTTCTACGCTGAATCGGTCGACGAGGGCAAACAGAAGGTCGCTGACCTGCTTGCTGACCGGCTTCCCGGCTACGAACCCGCAGCCGACCCGAGCGACGACCCCGTGGAGACGACCGACGAGATTCAGGCCGTCGACGCCTTGGAAGCCTACGACGCCGACCGTCAGGCCAAGTTCTGGAAAATGCGGAAGGCCGGACTGCCGATCCTCCTGTCGCGGACCGGCGACCAGAAACACTGGCCGTTCGTCGAAGATACGGCCGTTCCAGCGGCAAACCTCCCGGAGTACGTCGCCGACATTCAGGAGCTGTTCGACGAGTACGACACCTTTGCGTCCTACTACGCCCACGCTGGGCCCGGCGTCCTGCACATTCGGCCGCTGATCAACCTCAAGGCCGACGACGGCATCGAGACGATGTTCGAGATCTCCGATGCCGTGACTGACCTCGTCATCGAGTACGGCGGCTCGGTCTCCGGCGAACACGGCGACGGCCGGGCGCGGTCGACGTGGAACCAGAAACTGTACGGCGACGAAATCTGGAACGCATTTAGAAGGGTAAAAGGGGCGTTCGATCCCCAAGCGCTGTTGAATCCGGGCAACGTCTGCGGCGACTCGGACCCCCGAGAGAACCTTCGGTACGACGCCGACTACGAGTTCGACGCCGGGTTCGAGCCGGAGTTACAGTGGGCCAACGAGAACGGCTTTCAGGGAATGGCCGAACTCTGTCACGGCTGTGCGGGCTGTACCGGCCATCAGGAGACGACCGGCTCGATTATGTGTCCGACCTACCGGGCGACCGAAAACGAGGAGATCACCTCGACCCGCGGCCGGGCGAATATGCTCCGCCGGGCGATGAGCGGCGACTTGCCGGACGACGTGTTCTCCGAGGAGTTCACCCACGAGGTACTGGACCTCTGTATCGGCTGCAAAGGCTGCAAACGGGACTGTCCGAGCGGCGTCGACATGGCCAAACTCAAAACCGAGGTCAAACACGAACACCACAATCGGGAGGGCATTCCGCTCCGTGATCGGGTGTTCGCCAACGTCGAGACGCTGTACAGCCTCGGCAGCACGCTCGCGCCGGTAGCGAACCTCGCAGCCAAACTCCCCGGCAGCGGGCTCCTGCTGGAGAAAACGCTGGGGATCGCTCGCGAACGAGAGCTGCCGACGTTTAAACGGGAGACGCTCCAGAAGTGGGACGAAAAGCGGCTGCCAGCGCTTTCCGAGTCGGAGGCCGACCGCAAGGCGCTGCTGGTCGCCGACCCCTACACGAACTACACCCAGCCGGAGGTCGGCAAGGCCGCCGTCAGAACGCTGGAGGCCGCCGGCGTCTACGTCGAGATCCCCGACGCGGTGACCGACAGCGGTCGACCCGCCCACTCGAAGAGCCTCCTAGACCAGTCGAAAGCCACCGCGGAGGCGAACGTCGACGCACTCGCACCACGGGTCGACGAGGGCTGGGATATCATCAGCGTCGAACCCTCGGACTCGGTGATGTATCAGGAGGACTACCTCGACCTGCTGGCTGGTGAGGACGTGGAGGCAGTCGCCGCCAACAGCTACAGCGTGATGGAGTATCTCGATACGTTCCGGCTGGACGACAACCTCGACACCGAGGCGGACGGACTGCTGTCGTACCAC
>Ga0102930_1000151_pt1 | contig 22270 bp, 26 predicted proteins | sample SalPon1_B_H2O_MG_FD_84514 | JGI IMG/M metagenome (GOLD analysis project Ga0102930, IMG submission 84514) | Salt pond water microbial communities from South San Francisco under conditions of wetland restoration - Salt Pond MetaG R1_B_H2O_MG | ecosystem: Environmental > Aquatic > Non-marine Saline... | reverse complement strand
TCTCTCGTTGTTTAGGAGTTCCGTCAATGACAATACTGGTCTTGTCGGTGAACTTTGCTATTTCTTTTTGCCACTGATATTTCAAGCTAGAAAGGCACAAAATCAACGTGAAGGTAGGGGGTATAGAAGAAGAGGATTTTTCTCGTATGTCTCTTATGTCTTCTATAGCAGCCAAAGTCATTGGGGTTTTTCCTAGACCCATTTCATAGGCAACAAGTATGCGTTTCTTGTCCACCATTTTATGGACAGCTTCTACTTGATAAGGCTTTAGTTCACCGTTAAACAAATGCTTTACTCCCTAAAATGCCTGACTTTGCATTTTCGATAGCCCACTCAATTTCAGAGTTAGTCATGTCTCCTGGGTCTTTAGCGTTAGTTTGGTCGTAATTAAAATACTTTAAGTTCAAATTATATTTTGCACTCCACTGCAAAAAAATTTGAGAACCCTTCTTACCAGCCTCGTCTTTTCGAGGGTTATCTAGTGCAACAATAACCTCCTCTGACCTTCGCAAAATCTTAGCCTGCTCTTCTGTGGCCTGGCTGCCGCAGATAGCGACTGCTCCAACAAAACCTGCTGTTCTGATTCTTAAACAATCTAAAGGACTCTCTACAACTATTACACTTTGGAATTGCTGCTTGTCTACTCCAAAGAGAGTGTGGCCCTTCCTTAATCCTGTTGGGTGATTTCTAAAATATCTGTCCTTTGCACCCTTGACCTGCCACCCCAGCAACTTTGCCTGTTGCGAGTCACGCAACGGCAGAATCCAGTTCGACTTTCTTGGGTCCCACAATACTCCGTAATATTGAGCGGCTTCTCTGCCTAACCCTCTTGCGTGCAAAAACTCTGTAGGTGGTTCGCTGTAAACAGCAAGGTGGCTTTCCTCTACCTGAGGTGGCTCTTCCTTTAATTCAAACTTAAAAGTCCCCTGCAGTTTCTCTCGCATTTTCTCAAACGAAATTTCTCGCTTGTGTTGTTTTAGCCATGCTTCAGCAGCTTGGTAATCTGGGAAACGTTCTCCCCAAATTTCTTTGTACATGTCGTTAACGTCACACACCAAAGAAACCAAACTGCCCTTATAGCCGCAACTAAAGCAGTGATGAGTGCCTGTCTCTAAGTGAATAAACCAACTTGGGTTTCTGTCCTCTTTGCCTGTAACAGCTTCGTGCAAAGGACACATTCCTCTAGCGTTGTCGTCAACAATCTCTACGTCAACGCCTAGCTCTTCTAGGACTGCTTGTACATCAAACAATTCCGCCACCCCAAGGAACCTCGCACCATTTGCAGTCTGGGTCTTCTTCGTGGAAACACGAAGTTTCCCAGTTCCAAGTCAAGAACACCTCTGTGTCTGGCGGTGCGTTTCTTGCTTGAACAATCTTTAATACTCGTAATGAGTCTTCTTCATCTTCTGCTGGCTGCAACCCCAAAATTACATCGGAGTCTTGGAAGAACGAGGATGAGTAACCAATGCTCTCTGCCGAAACTTTCTTGCCCTTCATCTTCCATAACAAAGTCTGGGTGGTAATCACGATTGGGATGTCCATGGACTGAGCAACTCGCTTGAGGCCACGAGTGATGTTGGTCAAAGCCTGAGGCGTGTTCGCCTCTCCTGTCACGTGGTCAAACATCAAATACACACCATCTACGAACAAGATGTCTGGGTTTAACTGTTCTGCCTTTGCTACCAAAGCGTCAACGGTCAAACCGTTAATTGCATCCACCATGTGGAATGGCTTCTGGTTTTTAAGGTCTTCAAGCATGTCTTTATAACGCTCCATTGAGATGTCGTCCAAAGCACCTCGTCGCAAAAGCGTGTGGCTCAAGTTGGCTCTCATGGCATCGTGTCGTTGGGATTGCTCGAAGTTGCTCATCTCGAAAGATTGGAACATGGGCACTTTGCCGAGTTCGTGAGTGTTGATTGCCATGCGAAGTGCAATCTGAGATTTTCCTGTTTTCGGCGGAGCTATCACGGTGATTAATTGGCCACCTTGCAAACCTGCGGTTGCTTCGTCAATTTTACTAAAGCCCGTTGGGACACCAAGGAGCTCAAGGTTGTTAAGGCGTTCATAATCTTCTAAACGAGCATCAATGTTCTTGGTGAGGTCTACGTGGTTGGTGCCAACGCTTCCTGCTGTATTTACATCAAAAACTGTTCTACTAAGTTCTTGGACGGCTAACTCGTAATCATCCTTTTCAAACTGTTCAATGGCATTCTGCAAACCAATTCGAGCTAATCCTTTACGATGGTCTTCAATAACCTTGTCAATAAGATACTCAAGGCTGTCTTCTACCTCTTGTAACCGAAAACTAGGAAAGTTGTCTTTTACCGCATCTTCGCTTGGAACTTCACGGTAATTACCATAATGGTTACGAAGAAAAGACCAAACAGCCCTGTTGTCTTCATCAAGAATCCAGCTGTCTTCTATGCCCCGCTCTAAAGCTTTGACTATTGTGCGGTCTGCTATGACCTTGTGTAGTAGTCGAGTTTCAATGTCCATGTCGTCCTAGAGATTATTTAAGTCCAGCCCCCAAGAACCGTACCTTGCTACCAAATGATACTCGTCAATAACCGCTTTAAGGTTTGCCCTATACGGCAATTCCCCAACTAAGTCGGAAAAACTTTCGTAGGTTTCTACGTAATTAAATGGGTTCCCGCCTCGGTTATCCAGCCTGTCCATCAGCTTTTGTGCAACATCCTCTGTCCAACCTTCTTCTTTAAAGGCGGCTAGCTCTACTGCTAGTCCGTAGTTAAAGGATGCGTTCCATAGCCTTGATAGCTCTGCGTTCTTAAGAGCCTTGACTTTCTTTTCAGTTTTAGTTCCACCAAACAGCTTTTTGGTTTCGTGGTCTTCATATTCAACCACAACACCAATTACAACTATTATCCGTGGAGGTGTTTCATTAGAAATGTCGCCATTAATCAATGACCTCTACCTTTCCGTATTCAATAATGAATTGACGGAAAAGCTCTTCGTCTTGGATGGCCATCTGCATTAAATCTTCGTCTACCTCGTAAGGTATGTTGATGGTGAAATTTCCATCGTTTTCTAGAATCTGAGCCTTAACGTGCCTTTGGTGCTTGCAACGCCTTGACTTTTCAAAAGCCGCACAAGTGCAGTGCACTTTCTTTGAAGGACCTGTGTTTACAGATACCTCTGCGACTCCGTCTTTAGAAAGGAACAGCTGAACTGTTCTCCATCCGCTGTCTTCCATTGTGTACTCACTCATCATGCCCTCCTGTTATCTTGTGTATTTATTATGACACGCTTAAAGCCTTCATAAACGAATGAACCCATAGCATCTCCCCAACGCTTGCCCCATTCTTCTCTTGCTACGTTAGTGGTTACTATCGTAGGTAGAGCTTTATCATATCGTGACCTAAACAACTCGTCTATGCCCGCATGGTTGTATTCAGTATCTACTTCTTTTCCTAAATCGTCAATAACCAATAGTCTTACGTTCTTGGAGTCGTCTTCAGATTGACCGTGAAATCCGTTCATTTCCGCCTGCAGAGTAGCTTTCTCCGCAGAGTCTGCGTCGAATAAAGCTTTCTTGCGGTGAATAAAGTCTGGAAAAGTCATGTAGTAAACGGGCCTTGAGTTTAGACCGTAGCTTCCCTGCTTGTACTGTAAAACTTTTTGTGCTTCCTCTTTTTCGTCAGGAAGTCTGCGAACAAACTCTAGCAAGGTCATAACTGCAAACGAAGTCTTTCCTAGACCTGGGTCACCGTCTAGCAGGAGTCCAACTCCAGTTGTACCCAGACCTCCCCAAGCCTTAATCACTTTGCCTTCTAGCGTCTTCAATAGAAACGACTCAATCTCCCTTGGGTAGTTAGTCTCTAAGTCTTCTGGGGTAAGCCCGAAAAACCTGCTGGGAATGTTTGAGTTTTTTATTGTCCAGTGCTGCTTGGTGCTAGTCGTCTGTTTTGGTAGAGCCATCCTTTATTAATCCCTCCTCGTATTCCTTAAGTTCTACACGACCTGGAATGCTGTTGTCAAACGCCGTGCCGTCTGAAGCGTAAATTAATTCAGAACGCTCCTTCACTTCTCTGACATCTTTCGTCTGCTCTACGCCCTTGTAGCCTAGTCCTTTCAAAGCTTTGTTCAGGTGACTTGTAAAGAACCTCAGAAACTTGCCGACAATGTAGTGGGGTTCTACATGAGCTTTGTTTTTAAACCACCAGTCATCTAAGAAAAGCTCCATGACCTCTAGCTCTACGAGTGGGGTTAGGTTAAAGTCTTTGCGGTTTTTCGCAAGTATCTTAGAAAGCTTAATTGTATTTACAACGTTCATGGCGTCAGGAATCCTGTTCATGACTCTCTGTTTAAATTCTGCGGCAACGTCAAGAGCGGTCCACTCCTCTTCAGGGCGAAGGTGGCGAGTCTTTGACGTTCTCTTGCTTACTTTTGATTGAGCTTTTGGAACGTCCTCATCGAGCAATCCAAATCCTTGAACGTCATCCTCTTCTTGATATCTCAATTCTTTGCCTTTCTCGTTTTCGCTTGCGAAAACAATTGAATACGTAGTATTCAATTCTAATTGTTTACTAGAGGTACTCTCTGTAGTGTTATTAGTACTACTAGAGTGACCAGCTGTTGATGTTTCACCAGTGAAACGTGGTGAGCTCTCTTTTTCTTCACTATGTTTCGCCAGTGAAACATGGTTTGAAACATGGTGAATTACATAATTGTTGGAGTAATACTTACCCAAATTACGCTTAGTTCTAACTACAGAAACAAGTCCTTTTTCGACCAAAAAATCAACTGCACGATACACAGTTGTGCGTCCATAGCCTGTGTAATTTATTATTTCAGCCTGATTTACCTGAACTTGTTCGCCGTCAGAAAAACGGCACATTGTTAGAAATACTTTGAGTTGCTTATCGGTTAACTCGTGGATTGGTAAAAAGGCTATGTCACACATATTTGAAAATCATACACGACGATTTCCGTTTTGTATGACTACAGGGCGGTTTATTAATGTCATTAACATCAAAGCTACAAATCCCGCAGCTGGAGGAGCTACAAAAAGAAGTACCCCTTGGACCCCTGCCAACCAAGAAAGCAACAGCCCAAGGGGTAGCGTTAGGAGCTTCTTAGTAAGACCAGAGGCCACATAATCAGCGAGCAAGGAGCTAACCAACTCGGTTATGTAGCCGACGGCGAAACCTACGGCAATGATTGTAAAAAGAAACTCCATACGTATACCTTAGAAGGTAATTGCTTTAGTTTCAATACCTCCGAAAGATTCAACAACATATGGCGTGTTGGATGGGAGGAATTCTTCAAGTTCTTGAATGAGTCTGATGATTTTTTGCTGCTTGTTTTTATATAGGTGAGACCTACTGTTATCAGTAGCACCTTCCCACACAATTCCGTACTCTGGAGGAAATGAACCGTCTATGTATAAGCTGGGTTCGAAAGAAGTTTCTAATTGTGCAGCTTCAAAGTTAACCACGCTATTTACATCTGCACTATCTATTTTAATGTAGACAAAAAATTTCATAGTGTCGCTTACTAGCTCATCAGGAACGTAGCCTGTTACTGAAATGCGGGTCCACTCTGAGTCAACCGTAGTAGCTTCTCCAGTAAACGTTACTGGAGAACTGTTGAAGTCGTTAGCTACAAATTCAAGGTAAATGTCTTCTGTCCCTGCCGAGCACTGAGCGTAGGTAGAAAAGGTGTAGAACCTACCAGAGGGCATTCCTCCGGTAGTGGTATCGTCTGAAACCTGCAAAGCTCCACCGCCACAGTCAATCTGAAGCATAGTGTCACCAGAGTAAAGATAAGGAGCCGTTGGAGACACATAAGACTCAGAGCCTCCAGTTATTTCCCACTGAAAAGTAGTACCACTAAAGTTTGGGTTTTTTAAGAAATTGCTTTTGCTGGGATTTAAGAAGATATCAACAGAACGTGCTTCGTTAAAATCAGTTACCGAAGAGTCAGCAAACTGCACGAGGTCTAGGTATACAGTACCTACTGAGTTAAATTTTATTTCTATAGAAGCATAAAAAGCCTCTTCAATTTTGACAGCTCCCTCTAAACCACTGCCAGAGTCTGAAGCAACAACTTCGGTAATCGTGTATGTAATGGTGTCTGAAGTAACGCTATCTACAGTGTGCTCGCCGTCGTAAGGTACGCCGATTCCCAAAACAGAGATTTCTTGTCCAGCAGTAACGTTATGGGTTTCATCTGTGGTTATAGTAACCACACTAGATGTAACAGAATAGTCTGTTATCAAGAAGCTTTTACCTGGAGCTTGTGCATCTACAGAGTATTTTGCCCAACTAATTGTGGACTCATCGTTATTTCCAGTAACTGAAGAAATAAAATTGCCGCCAGAACCGTACCACCTAATGGTGGGCTCTACCTCTACTAGCTCAACAGCATTTGATGATTGAGCAAAAAAGCTAAAGGTGTAATCTGTTCCTGAGTCAATTGGTATGCCTCGTGTAATGGTTTTTACATCACCGTTTGAGATAAAAGCACCTGGAGAATTAATTATGGCTTTGGCAGAGTAATCATTCTCAATGGCCTTGTCCTCACCGCTTGGAGGTCGTATTTCTGCTGCATAGTTGAAAGACCCGTCACCAAAGAACCGCCAATTGCCAACTGATTCATTAAAAGTGCTGTCTTGGTTAGAAAGCAAGAGGTTAGAGCCTGTGGTAATTTCAGGAGCAAATCCAGTAAGGGATTCAACCAAAGCATTTATGGCTTTTTCTGTTCCTTTTCTTGAGTACATGTATATAGACTCACGGACCATTCGCTTTTGTCTAATAACAAACTCGCTGTCTTCTTGATTAAGTCCTAGCTCTCTTGTCTGCAACCCCAGCAGAGCTGGGTTTGTGCTTCTACCTGAGTAATCGGGCAATAGTAAATCACAAAGAGTTAAAAACTCGTCATAACTAAACGAGAAAGCTTCTAAAAATTTTGATAAGTCAGTGTCAAAGCTAACGGGGTCGTAAGGCTCGCCAGAAGCTGAGGTAAAGATTCTAGGAAACAAGTTGAGCGTGGCCTCGTGAGTACCAAACAGGTTTTGTCCGTCTGGGCCAAGTGTTGCGTGCTCAGATGGCAACACTACTACAGTGCTTTCGGCAGCAACCCAAAGATTAGTAGAGGAACGCCTAATCCACATCCTGTAATATACGAAGCGACCTGGAGTTAAAGGAATGTCATTTAAAGGGTCATCATCACTGAGATTGTCTTCGCCGTCTACGTAAAGGTTGTCTCCAAAATCTCCAGTATCTGAGTTTTTTTCAAAAAGCACTACGCCGTCTTCTGGCCATTCACCAAAACCAACTTGGTTTCGAACCAACCGAAGTCCGTTAATAGCACCTTGAGGAGGACCCCAAGATAATAGAACTTTGTCGTAGTCAACTGCTACGGCCTGAAAGGGCTCTACCGAAAACGGGAGCCTAGGAATTTCTCCGTAGTATCCGCCTCTATATAAAAAGGCACCGTACTTAGCCATTAATTAGCCCCTTATTCACCCAGGTCAGCTAATACAGCAAACCAGTCAAACGTAATTTCGTCGTTTGCTTCACCTTTAAACTCAGCTGTAAAACCAACAGTATCAGGAGTAACAGCTACCGTAGCTTGATTTACTCCAGTAACCTGCACGAAAACCAAAGGAGCAGTGTTAAATATAGTTCCTCCATAAGAAGGAGCTAGCGTACCGTTTCCGCTTGCGTCTAGATTTACGCTACCGCTACCTACGGCGTCTGTAACTCCTGGTACCTGTGAACCAACTTGAATCCACTCGCTTCCGTCGTAGACTCTTATTCTCTTAAATGACATATGTTTCCTTAGTTAACGTATTGAAGCCAAAGGTCACCGTTTTGGCCATCTCCACTTGTAGGTGCTCCTGTAGAAGAAAAGATTCTTCTAAACCCATCTTCTGCAGGAAGAGCACTTGGGTCTTCTTTTAGCAAAAGTCCACTAGCATCAAACGGGTCTACGTTTTCTGAGCTATCTACCCATAAAGTTCCTTCGATAGCATTGGTGGGCTCTGTAGGAGAGTAGATGATGGTTGGTCTAGCGTCTACATATTGCCTAATTGAGCTTCCTTCAACTACCTCTACAGCCGATGCAGGGATTTCAGAAAAGGTATTAGCTGCTCCTGATAAAGTTTTATTCGAAAGAGTTTGCGAACCATTTTCATAAACAACAGGGCTGTTGGCAATTAAAGGAGTTCCAGAAGCGTTTATGGCAAACGTAATTACGTTAGACGTAGTTCTAGTTTCAAATAAATTAGCAGTTTGACCAGAAGAAGCTTTTACGTTAAGTCCTACAGTGCTTACGGAGGAAGGCGTTATAGTAGTTCCTCCAGATGCTTGAACCCTGTTGTTAAAGGCTTCAAATACACCGTATTCAAGGTTTTGAATTCTCTCTCGTAAAGTGTCCCAGACTAATGTGCTTTGATTAAAAGTTCCTTGGTCATAACCAATGTTAGTTGCTGGAAACGTTCCGAGCTTTTGCTCAATTGAGGTAACCTCATCGTAAACTTGGTTAATGTCAGCAGCCAGCACAATATCAAGCAAGTCTCTTTTACGAGTAAATTGCTTAATAGATGCGGGATATGAAGCGGGCATAAGACTCCTAAATTCTTATACTATTTTGACTTATTAAAGCTAATAAATAAGGCTAAAGACCAGGGTGACTGTGTCCAGAATCGGCCTTGCCAGCTATGTCTGTCTCGTTTTGAGAAACTCTGCTTTCAAGGTCATCTAATTTGTCTGAAATTGTTTTTAAAGTGGCAACTAAATCTAATTCAGTCCTCCCGTCAACAAAAGAAGACTTATCAATGTAAGTACCAGAAACCGTGCCAGGACTCACCAGTAGGTGTTGGTCACTGTCAATTACTTTGCCAAATACCCCTACCCAGATAGGGTATGCAGGGTCTCCGTTTTCAAACATAACCCACACACCCTGACCAACGGCAGGAGAGTCTGTCTTGATGCTAGAGGTCTCAAGAGGCCAAGCCCAAGCTGATGGGCTTTCCCCAGTTATGGCTGGCACCTTAACTTTTAGTCGCCTTCTGTCTAGGGGGTCTTTACTTGAAACCACCTGACCTCTATATAAGCCAGGGTATTTCATTAAGCGTTCCTAGTTACCGTTAGAACGTAGTCATTAAAAGTAATACCGTCAGCAGCCTGCACTGAGATGGGAACCTGGGTAGTTCCTACCTGAGTAGTTATAGTTTGAGCTACGCCTGAATCAACTTCTGAACCATCAACTTTAAGAGTTGACGAGTTTACAGAAGTAGTTGGAGTAACGCTAATCTGTGTGGTTCCATTAGGAACCGTCAGAGAGTAGTTAAAGAAGTCTGGAACAAAGGAAGGAGCAAAAGTTCCTGGAGTAGCTGTAAGGTTTGACAGAGTAGCAACCGAAGAAAGCCTTGTCAGTACAATGTTGTCACTTAAAAATACAAATATTTCATTTGGTTCACCAATCAAGATGTTTCTACCTGAACCGTCTGCTGTTCTATACAGACCAGAAACAGAAGCATTTCTTACTCCCCTAATAGACCTTATGAAAGCTTCTACCTCTTCAGGGTGAATTATTTGGTTAAAGTCAGAGTTGTTGTAGCTAAACAAATCAAGAAGGCCTTTTAGCATCTCTGTTTCTAGCGAAACCTCTTGAAACTGTTCAAACTTAGTGTAAAACAGCTCTAGTGAAGCTTCTACGTATGTAGGAGGAACCACAGTCAAGCTAGTTCCTAAAAGCATCTTGTCCTGCAGTAGAGTGCTGACGTTATTCTGTAAATCTGACCATTCATTTAAAAGAACTCCACCGTTGTTGGGGTTGTCTGAATATCCTGGGAACTGGTCAACACTGGCTGGATTTCTTTGAGGAGATACGTACAGAGTTACCGAAGTCCAAAGTTCACTTATAGCTTTGGCTTTCCCAGCGTCTGGAGCACGGAGAGCCAATGACTCAAAGTCTTTTAAAGATACAGCCCTGTTCAATGCTGTCAAAGCTTTAGGAGCATTAATTTTAATGCTTTCTACGCTTTCAGGAGCTTCTCCGCCAACACCCGCTGTTGGGTTAGACAGGGTCAATGTAGAAGAAAGGGAAGCAACTTCGGCGTCATTTAATCCTGGAATTCTAAAGAAGTCTGTAATTAAGTTGGGCTGAATGTTTCCTACGCTTCCTCCTCCAACTTTGTACACAGCCTTTATAACTGAAAACTTATTGGGAATTGCACCTGATACTCCATCACCAAATTGAACAAGACAAAACCCTCTGCATCGGTTTCTACTTCATAGACGGAGTCAAACCTGCCAAAGTCAACAATATTTTCGACTTTTTGCCAAGGTTCAAAAAGTTCTCCTGTTTGTACAAAAACTTCAACAGACCCGTCAATTACTTGATTTTCAGAAAGCCTGTACCGCTGTTCGGGAAATCCCGTAGAAACCCCTAAAAGCTCTCCTGCTATATCGTTTTGTCCCTGAGCTGCATTTTCTGGTCTGCGGGAAACATCTTCGTAGTTTTCGGCAGTTGTAGAGGTTTCTCCCACCGACTCTCCAACAGCACCTGGGACTGTTGTAGGTGTAGGTATTGTGTAAATTAAATCCAAAGTTATATCGCCCAAGTCTACGGAGGTTTGCAACTCTGTACCAGCTGGGAGGACTACCTGGTCTTCGCTTTCGTTAATAAACTCAATTTCAACAGTAGAAGCTCGATATCCAGTGGGCTGATAACCATAGTTTTTTGCTATGTTTAAAACAGACTGACGCTGAGTAGCTGTTGGTAAGTAAGATTCATTTGCCACTCTGTCTATATAATAATTAACTACATCTCCCATATAAGAGAACGCTTCAATTAAAGCAACTCCAAAATCAGCAGGGTCCTCTCCCTGCCAAGCAGGTAGCCTGTCTTGAACCCTTACAGTTAAGTCGTTTCTTAAAGAGTAAAAATCTCTAGAGGTATAGTCGACAGGAACTGTAGCTTCATCTTCTTCACTAAAAGGAGCGTTTCTTGCGTTGTCTGGGTCTTGATTTACGTAGTTTGCCATGCGATTTCCTCTGCAATTGGGTTGGTTCCATCAATAGTTGCAACACCGAATTGCTGCACATATTCTGAGCCCGCAGGTGTTGAATACCTAATTTCAATAAATATTCTTCTAGATTCTTGCTCTAACTGAGAACTTACTTCTCTCAAAGAAAGAATGGGTAAAAAAGTTTGAAAAGCAGTAGTTACTTGCCCTTCTACATCAGAAAGAACGTCTTCTTCATTATCAAAAATGCTGTTTGTGGCTTCACAGCCAAAGCTTGGCCTATATACTCTTTGTCCTAAAGAAGTACCAATGACAGATTTAACTCTGTCTCTCCAAATAGTTGCTGAGTCTACTGTCGCTGCTACTTTGCCGTTTGCATCTAGCTTAAAAGGTAAAGATATAGCTAGTTCTCTTGCTGTTGCTACCATTATTGTCCTCGCCAACGTGTGTTTGAAGAATTAAAGCCCTGGTCTAGCTCCGCTGCAAAGGAACCTGATTTAGAAATCAGACCAGTAGAGCCCCGTTTACGGGGGTTTCTCTGTGAATCATTTAATATTTTTTGTTCAACATTTATTGTATTATTAAAGTTTAGTGCACTCTTTCTAAAAGGGCTGGATACGGTGTTTCCTATTCCGTCTGTCACTAAAGATAACTCAACCTCATAAAGACCAGTTATATTAAAGGCATGGTGTACTTGGTCTACCAACCAAAACCCGTCGCTTTCTGCCCCAGTGCCTGCTACATTTATGGCTTTTAAAGGAGAAATCCGAGGGTCTCCCTGCCCACGAGCTTTGGCGGGAAATGAAAAGCTAGAGTTTGCAGCTGAATCTTCTGCAGTGCTTTTAGCAAAAGACTCAGAGTGAACCACTTCGGTGCTAAATTCGTTAAAAAAGGTTTTTGGTATTTTGGCTCTAGATGAGTCTTTTGGAGACGATGGAGTTGAGTTTTTGTTAATTGTTTTTCCAGTAAAAGGGTTGACACCTGAAATTTGTTTTCTAGCAAATAAGTTGTGGCTAGATTCATTGAAGTCGGTTTTGTCTAATTCAAACAGGTCTAAAGTTCTGTCAAGAGCTTTAACGTTAGCAGAAGTGAGCTTATCCCCTGTACTGAGTGTGGGTGAATTAAACGTAGATTCGTTTAATAAAGAATCAAAAGGTTTAAAGATAAGTTCAGTCCCGTTAAAAGTTAAGCCATAACCAATTTTGTTGCCATGCTCTCTTAACCATTCCCAATAAGACTCTCCTGCTATAGAAAGCTGTTCAAACTTTCTTTTACTTGGCTCTGTGACTAGTGTGAATCCAAACTCTTTTGCGATTATTCTAGCTACGTCAGTAACTGTTTTGTTAGTCCAAGTTCTGGTGGCACGTTCTTTTAAAAGATAAGTAGCACTAGAACAAATTACAGTTAATTCTCGTCTTTCTTGTGCAGCGTCTTGAGTTTTAACATGAGTAACATAGCCAATCCATGAACCAGAGTTCTTTCCTTGCTTCCAAGTAAATAGAACGGGAGTGCCTGTTTCTAGGTATTTTTGCCACAATTTGCTAGCCCTTATAAATTTCAAATATAAAACATCATGAGAACCGTGTTGCTGGTACAGGTCTACTTCTCCAGGCTGAGTGTTTAAAGAAGGTAGTGTAGGAAAAGTAATTTTATAAGAAGTAGACCTTCTGTACTTTACCCCAGGATTAGACGTCATAAGGAATCCTTAAAATAGTGCCCAAGGGAACATTGAAAGGGTTTAAAAGCTCTGGGTTATAATCCATAATTACATACCAAAGGCTGGAGTCACCTAACGTTCCTTGAGCTACTTGCTCCAATCTTTCTCCAAGACCTACTTGGTAAAAATAAAACCGAGAAGAACCAGTAGGAAAAGTACGCTGAACAGTTACGGAGTTAGCGTCTAATCTAGGCACGTATGATTTATAAATCTTACCGTTAGCGTATCTGCTGTCTGCGTATATCATTCGCCTACTCCAAATATGTCGCTGAAGAAATTGCCCACCCTGCCAAACTTCTGGCCAACTTGGTCAAAAAAACCGTCGTCTTCTTCTTTGTTTTCCTCTGCTGCATCTGGAACAGTCCGTCCGCCAGAAGTTGAGTCAGTAGCGTAGTCTGGTATTCTGCTGCAACTAATGCTAACTTCTGTAAATAGAGGAACCATATCTTCAGAAAAAATAATATGTTTTAGTTGAAAACCGTCTACCCTAACTAAGTACCTAAGAGATTTCCCTAAATGGAGTTCCACAGGAACTCCAGTTAAAAACCCTATGTCAGCGGTATCCCCTCCGCCTGTTCCAGCTAAAAACAAAGAGTTACGTTCTTTTAAATAAACTGATACAGGAACTTGCATTACGGTACGTAAAAAGAATTCAATGTCATACATTGTGCCTTTACGGTAAATCTCTTTTTGTTCTTGTGGCTCTCTAGGAAATCTTCCTGCCCAATCTGCAGCGTTAACCTCTGGCCTTAACAGTTCAGTGCCAGAATCAAAATAACGCCTATCTAATAATCTGTTTAAAACAAGGTTAAAACTAATTGTGCTTTGAGTGGCTTGTGTTCCAAGCAGGTTAAATGCTTCTCTTCCGCTAGTAAACATGGTGTAATCAATGTCCGCTAAACCTTGATAAGCCATGTCTACCGTTGTTGGGTTGTAGTGAAATTGAAATCCAAATTTTTGTAGTTTATCAAGTTGTTGGTCTCTTGTGAGGCTGTTGTTACTAAACCCGTCTTCAATTCCTGCATCTGTGTTTGTCAGAAAGTCACTCTGAACAAACATTCCTTTAGAGCTTCTGTTGTTTCTCCACAAAATGTCAGCGTTATAGGGAACGGGAGCTTCATTTTCTGAATTCTTAGTTTGTAATACGTCTGTAAAGTCACCCCCTGCACGACTAGAGAAGTTATTAAAGTAAGCGTCATTGGCAATCCCAGCATTGGTGGCAAGTATTCCTCTTTTATTAGCTAGAGGATTACTTTTAATAAAGTTTCGTTCTCCTCTTTCCCTAGCTGCTGCACCAAGTTGCTGGTCTCTGCGTCTTTCGCTTGCGATTATGTCATCAATGTTATAGGCCACTAGTTCCTCGCCATTCTCTTCATAGCTTCTTCATCTTCCAAAGCTTTCTTAAGCATTTGGCTAAATCTTCTTGCTTCTTCTTGAGTCCCTTTTTCAACGGATACGTTAATTGTGACCGTGTTGTTTACGGTTTTATTGCCTGAAGAACTAGAAGATTTTTTGACTGCTCTTTCGCTACTCGCTTCAGACAGGTAGCCTGGTTGGTCAGAAGAGTTCTCTCCACCCTCAGGTGCAGCGGAGGTGTCTTTGCCGCCTCCAGTGCTGTAGTGATTAGCAGCACTGTGAGATTCTAGGTCTGCGGCTGATGAACTTCCTCCGCCAATTCCTCCTGGATTAGCTACGTCTTTGCTGGTTCCCGCAGGAGTACTGTTTGTTGCGGAAGTAGAAGAGCCAGCACTTGAGTCTTCTCCCCCTGGGTCTGAGGCACCTGAAAGCGAGCCCGCTGACGTTACATCATTAGTTTGAGCACTTTGCTCTGTGCCAGGTGCATTTGCGGGGCTGTATTTAGCACTTCCCTCCATGTAGGGAGCGGGGTCCATGTGAGTTGCAGTAGTAGGTCCGCTAGATAGAGCAAAGTGAAGGTGAACGCCAGTTGATTTTCCTCCAGTATTACCCATTTTTCCGATTGGCTGGCCACGTTTTACGGGGCCTTCTTTAATGGTAATACCACTTAAGTGGCAGTAGTGGGTTGTATGGCCGCTTTCGTGCTTGACTCTTACTCGTTTACCTAACTGACCGCCATCGTGAAGAGTTGCATAACCGTCAGCAGAAGCAAAAATAGTGTCTCCTTTGCTTCCTGCATAGTCCACTCCTTTGTGACCATCAGGCCAAGTAATCTTGCCTTTAGTAAATGAAGACTCACGTTGTCCGTAATGAGCGGTAATCTGTGCTGATGCAGTCGGGTGCATAAGCTTAAGCTGTCGAGGAGATTTCTTTTGTGACTGCCCGCTGTCAGCCTCTGCAGACTCAGAACCGCCACCTTCACCGCCGTCAAACATAGACCCAACAATTCGACTTCCGCTATAAGTTATACCACCTATAGCAGCACCAATACCTGAACCGATTGGTCCGCCAATGGCAAATCCAGCTGTTGCACCTGTTCCAGCAGCCAAGCCAAAATCAAGTAAACTAAAGCCTTCTCCTTGTTGACCTTGATTAAAACCTTCAAAAGCAGTTAATCCAGCCGCAACGGGTGTCACTGCTTTTGCAGCAGTTTTTAGAGCCGTAGAAGAAGAAGTTGAGCCTGGGAGATTGCCTGCTTTTGAAGAACCTTTGCCACCAAACCCTGGAAGTTTTCCTGCTGCCATCAGTGCTGCTGCTGTTCCCATGGCTAGCTGCCCAGTTCCGCCAAATATCTGTCCCAACCCTTGACCAACATTGTCTCCAGCAAACAGCCCAGCACCTGATTTAAATCCACCAAGAACAGAAGCAGCTTCTCCTGCAGCTTCTGTTAAGCCTTGAAGAGCTGGAGTAACTAATTTAATTCCAGCTAGATAAGCTTCTTGAGCAGATTGCATAGCGTCTGTCTTTGATGTGTTCAAGTCATAACCAGGAAGATTAGGATTTTCATTACCCTCAGCCTTAGCCTTGTTCATCAATTCTTCCACGGCTTCTGGGTCAGACAAATCTAAGTTGTTTCCTCTCGCACGCTCAACTGCATACTGAACAAACATCTGTTGCTGGTCTTGACTCATGCCTGAGTTACGCAAAGTAGAGCCTAAAGCACCTCGACGGTAAGATTCCATAACTTGCTTTTCAGTGGCTACGCCCCTACCCGCAGTAAGACGACCGTACAGTTCTTGAAAAATTTGACCTTGAGTTTTTTCTTTTCCCGTCCTTGGGTCAGCAGTAGAAATACCAAAGTTTCTAAGCATTTGAGCAGACTGAGGACCAGCAGTCATTCTTTCAATGGCTGTTGCAGCTCGTTCATTACTCATGTTTAGATACTGAGCTGCACCGCTAACTCCTCGCAATGTTTCTTGATAAGTGCTGTTATAGTCAGCACTAGCTATCATTCCACGCATAGTTAGCTGACCAGCTACCATAGCGTCAGAGCCTGGAGAGGTCATCCCCCCAGCAAGACCTCGCATAGTCATTTCTTGAATTTGGTTGCGGCTCATACCACGTCCAGCACGGATTGTAGCTCCGTAAAAAGTAGACATGCGGTCCATGGTGGCAGAGACGTTTGGCATCATTTGCGATACGCCACCAACAATTCGGCCAACGCCGCTTCCTATGTCACCGCCAAAGCTGGCTCCCATACCGCCACCAGCGGCAGGAGGGCTAGAAAACCCACCTAATCCACTGGAAAGAAAGTTAGAAGAAGTCCCTGTTCCACGCCCTAATCCTCTTTGGGTGGAAGTAAGTTTTTTAATCAGTTTGTCAACTGTGGATTCCATGTCGCTTATAGCATCTTTAAGAGACATCTTTTCTTCTCACCACCTTTCCAATTTCTTTACCAATTTCAATAAAGTTCTTACGCTCTCGTGGAGTGAGCTCTTTTAATTCGTTAAGAGTCCACCCCGTGTAAACCTCAGACAGTAAAGTCCACTCTCTAAGCAACCACTCATATGCGACTAAATTAGAGTCGAAACAAGCCGCCGATAGAAATCGGACTTACCACCTTTCCCCCGCAATCTGGACATTCAGCTTCTACTTGGTCAACAATGGGGCCAAAAGTCTTTTTGTTAACTTCTTCGGCTATTAAACGCCTATCAGATAGTCCAATTGATTGAATCTGTGTTCTGTTTATAACAGAACTTCCATTAATAGACCTGACTGTTCCAGCCAAAAGGATTGTTGTAAGTTCTGCCATAGTCTTATCGCTATTTGCCAAGAGTTCTTTTTGAGTTTTTCCAGTAGGTATTACACAATCGTAAGTTTGCTTGCCTTTCACTTGAAAGCGTCGCTCTCCAATTGGGTCATCAAGATTTTCTACTTTAATGTCGGTAGTTGTGTCTATCTCTAGAGATTTATACTCTTGACAGCCTTGGCAATACCCATCTGTTTCAGTTGTTTCACCAAAAGTTGCTTGGAAAATTGAAAGCAGTAGGTAGTCTCTATCGCCAATAAATAACTGGTCTAGAACCTCTTCTGTCGCTTCGACGTCACCAATGCGTACAGTGCCACGAGTCAAAATTCCGTTTAGCACTTTACCTGCGTTGCTAGACCTAGCAATGGCTTCTTCGTCTTTTCCTGTTAGCTCACGAACCTCAGCTTCCGTGAATACCTCCCCAGTGGACGTAACATATCCACCAGGGAGAGTAACCACGTTGTCTTGAGGAGTGACTATCTCAGCTTTTGGCTTTTCTTTAGTTTCTTTAGTTTCTTCTGCTGCTAATTTGTTAGCTAGTTCTGGATTTTCTGCTGCGTTAATGGTTTCTGACACGTTTTATGCTCCTTTATAGATTAGTTTGAAAAGCCTGCAGATGTTTCTAGGTCAGGGGCCCAACTTACGTCAAAGCCCTCGTGTACAACAGTTGTCTGCTCTACAAGAATAGCGTTATCACCAGCATTTAGGTCTGAATATGCAACGCTAGTTACCCATGCGTTGTAAATTCTGTACGTTTTTACAACATGGTCGTCTGCCGAGGTTTGGCTTCCCTCTCCAGCAAATCCACTGGAGCCTGGAATTGGGTGGCTCAATACCTTAATATCAATGTCACAGCGGAACGAGCCGCCTTTAACATTCTTGGCCCCACCTTGAACGGTAGAGAAGAGCTGACGCATCCACTCCCAGTTCTGGTCTGTATTTAGAATTACACCACGCTGAAATGTTACAGGCGAAAATGTAGTCTGACCAGGAATCTGGTGGACGGTGGTGTTATATCCACCCTCACGATAAGGAATTGAATCAGTGGTAACAGACAGTCCTGAAACTGAAGTAAAGCCGAAAGTGGCAGTGTCTACAGTAAGAACGTCTGGGTCGTGCGGATTAAACTCAACCAAGAATCTAAAATTCCTGATTGGGTCGGTAACTAGTTGAGACCTTGGATTTTTAACGGTTGCCATTAGTCACTCTCTTTCTTATTCTGCGGTTGTCTGGGTTAGGTTAATAACAACAAATTCAGCTGGATACTGAAGTGAAACTCCAACTTGGATGTTTACTTCGCCATTCTGAATCTTTGATGGAGGGTTGTTTTCGGCATCAATCTTTACGAAAAATGCTTCTGCTTCTGTTTCTCCACGTAGTCCGCCAGAGCTTCTGTAATCGTTTAAGAAAACGCTAATTGCGGTACGGAGTCTTGCCCAGAGTCTTGCATCATTGTTTTCAAACAAAGCAAATTGAGTCAAGTTGTCAAGATTTTCTTTAATAAAAATTAAAGAACGCCTCATGTTTACATACCTGTTAGCGGTTCCGTCTTGCAGTAGAGTGCGGGCACCCATAGGAACGACTCCAACCCCTGGTAATTGCCTTAGAGCATTTACTGGGGTAGAAGCTGCGTTCAATGCATCTAAGTCAGCACTTGTCAACTGCCTTTCAAGAGATAGAGCACCGCTAATTCCTGTGCGGACTCCTGCTGGAGCTTTAAAGGGGCCAAATGACTTGTCGGTATTTAGATAAACACCTGCCATTGAACCAGAGACAGAAGACAGCCTCAAAGACTGGGGACTTCTTCCAATTGGGTCTGGGCTAAAGAAGTTTGGATAGTAAACAGCTACGTGTGATGAGGAGGTCAAAGTGCCAGCGTAAGTGATAGCTTCTGAAGAATTTAGTCCAGGGGCTGTGTCTGCGATAACAAAGTTGTTAGAGGACTCCGCCTCCGCAATCATGCTGTTATAAACAGTAGTAGCAGCGTTAGGACCGAGAGAAGTAACCAGTGCAGGAGCAAACATAACCAAAGGACGAGTTATTTGGTCAAATCCAGAGATAGAACTTTGGTAGTCAGCAGTGTTAAGAACGCTTCCATCTGCTCCTCCCACCAAAGGAAGTACACCAAAAGCAGGTGTTCCAGAATTTTCTAGAACCGAAACTTCAATAAAATCAGACTGTAAATTAACTACTGACTGGATATAGTCGCTGCTGTTCGGGTCATCAAAACGAACATTTTGGAATCTTTCAAGAACTAAATCATTGGTGATGTCTGAGCCAGTTCCTGCTTCTGTTTCTCTAGTGACTACCATGTTATAGTAGTTTGCTTGAGCGGCGGCCGAGAACTGAACTCTGAGGTTGTTTCCAGAGCTTCCACGGCTTTTGCTTGTAATTTGAGCAACATCCTCAGAACCAGAAGTGTTTGGCACTGTAATTCCAGAGTTTGCAGCGTCGGCTGCTAAGACTCTTTTTACGAAGAGCTCAGAGCCTCCGTTTTGAAAAAACTGTCCAATTCCAAAAGTTGCAGGGTAGGCATTATTGTAGCCTCCGTATTTTTCAGTAAACTCAAACCATGAGTTAACCAACGTTGCTCCTTCTGGACCCCTAGGAAGCTCTGCCAGCACTGCACCAGCAGCGTTTGCATTTCCCTGAGCGGCAATTGGAGCGGGCAATAGGCGTTCGTTAATGTAAACGCCTGGCCTTTCATATGTAGCCATGATATCTCCTTAGATTTCTTTACAATGGGTTCGTTTTTATGCCGAAAAATCAATCGTGGTAAATAGCTCTGGGTTAATAGAGCTAACTTTGTATAGCTGTTTTAGTGTGCCTTGAGCAAGTTCACTAGAAACACGGACGGTAATTGCATTCATAAATAAACGCTTTCCCTGCTCAACCATGTCTCTTTTTGCAACGTCAAGAACATCAAGACGTCGGGATGTGCTGTCGTCTAAGTCAACGACTCCAGCACGCATAGGCAGCTTATTTGTTAAAAGCTGTGCCAATATCTCTCGGTCATGCCTTGGATGACGAGAATAAGTTGTGATTTGATAGTCAAGATTGACAGGTATGGGAAGGTCTAGCTTCCCTCCGCCTGTTGACAGGTCTTCATTAGAAAACAGATATTCTGCCTGTTGAGTGGTTTCGTCAATGACGCCCCTCATTTCTCTGGCAAAGTCTCTGCTGATATCGATTAAGTCTATAGTTATGTAGGGATAGCTTTGGTCTCTTATTTCTTGGTCAGGAATGCCAAACCACACGCCTACAGTTCTTAGTTTTCCTTCAAAGTCAGAACGCTGGTCTTGAACGGTTATGTCAGAAAGCTTGTTTCTAACGCCTTTATCTTCGCTTAATAGAAAGGTCATACCAAGTCTCCCAAGCTTTTTTCAAGGTTTTTCATGTAGATTTCTTCTATTCGAGAAGTGTCATTAAAGAATTTTCTAATAGAACCTTGAGGGGGGGTTTTTTCGTTTCCATACTCAATTGTTTGAGCGGTATCGGCACCTGCACCTTCAAAGCGAAAATCTAGGTCATCACCATCGTGAAAAACCTGAACGCTGTCAGCGGCTTTAGGAGGGTAGTTGCTGTCTATTAGGTGCTGTCGTAGCTCTTCATTGACCTCTACAACAGTAGCAGCGATGGCCCTATCAGCTTTATTTAGATAATCCTGTGTTTCCATACTGCTTTCCTGTATGAGATTCTGGCCTAGCGAATTCACGAGCTCTATAACCTGAACTCAGTCCTAAGAAATACGACTGAGGCTGTTTGACACGGTGCGTAAAGCGACCTTGGTAAACTCCTTTGAGAAAGTCTTGTTGGTCAACCTCGTTATAGTCGGCAACTTGTTCCCACCAGGGCTTACCGTACCGAATTTCGTGACGCATAGCAGAATCCTTTGACAGGTGCAGGGCTAGTAAAACTAGGCAGGAATCCGCACGGATTCCTACAGGTCAAGGATAAGGTCTAAGCCTCTGTTTGTCTGGCTGAATAACGGTTGTGATGGTCTTGGTTTTTTAAAGTTTTTAAAGCGTGACAGTTGTGACAGAGAGTCCTGTAATTAGAAATTTCGTTGTTATATTTATTGCCATCTATGTGGTCTACGGTGAGCTGGCACTCATGCTCAGGGAAAAAGTTACAGTCTTCGCAATACTCTTTCTTGTGAAACAACCAGGGAGTTTCTATATGGCGTTTTGTAACTTCGTACCTGTGATGACACCTGTAGTGCTGTACTTGATTTGGGCGTTTTTTGTAAGACTTTTTGACACGCACACCAGCACCACACACTGAGCAATCCCCTGTTAGTGACTCGGTGTCTACATTAGATATCTTATGCTGGTTAATAAAAAACTCCTGCAATAGCTTCTATACATAGTACATAGCTATTACAGGAGTTTTGGTTTTAATTAAGGGCGTTTCTTATTCAGATTCAATTTTATTTTCTTCTTGTACTGCTTTTTCATTCTCTTTGTGAATCTGGGCACCAAAGAGTCCTTCTTCTTTATCATAATTATCTCCTTGACCGCATTCGCAGTGTCCGTTACACATATTATCACCTCTTTTATTCAGATACGTAGCTGCCAGAAACATGAAAGTTGTCTGCTGTAGAAAGAGATACTGGAGAAGACGAGGTAAAGTTTACGTCATATATAGTCTGACCCTGAGCATCGGAAGAGTTCAGCAAAAGCTTGGTTTCTCCAGCGGCTACGTGACCGCCAATCATATAGTCTCTTCCCGATGACACGTCATGTAAGCATCCAGCTCTAAACTGATAAGCGTATTTAGCAGCAAACGGAAGCTCTACATAGTACTGACCCGTCCCAAAGTTAGTTATATTGTCAAAATCAACTTGAATTTCAAAATGAACCAAAGAACCTTGTTTTATATAAGAGCCAGTAAATAAAGGGTCTCCACTAAAAGTAGGTTGAGTGCCCTCGCTGCCGCCTTGAACCGTAAAGGAAACCTCAGCAGGTACTGCAGCACTTTCGACAGGGTTTGAAATAAATATACTAGGCATAAGAAATCACCATAACTGCTATATCGCAACTAGCCTCTTCTGATACTGCATACAGGTCAAAAGACCCAGGCAAATCGTCTATAGATAAAGTTCCGCCTGCGGCCAAGGCTAAGCCATAAGAAGAGGAAGAAACTCCATCTCCTCCGATATATACGGTGTCTGCTCCCAAATTCTGAAAGCTCATGTTTGCCCTCAACCTGCTAGGCTCTCCAGTAGGAGAGAGCTGAGTTTGAGAAGAATTGTTTACTTCAATAAGGCTATGAGTGATGCCCGCTGTCATCTTTTTCCTTTCGTCATACGATAGATAGCCCCCCACACCAACAAAATGCCAAAAGAAACCAAATAGGCCCAACTGCTTCCAAACATCGCTTGCATTTCCAT
>Ga0102930_1000148_pt1 | contig 22302 bp, 28 predicted proteins | sample SalPon1_B_H2O_MG_FD_84514 | JGI IMG/M metagenome (GOLD analysis project Ga0102930, IMG submission 84514) | Salt pond water microbial communities from South San Francisco under conditions of wetland restoration - Salt Pond MetaG R1_B_H2O_MG | ecosystem: Environmental > Aquatic > Non-marine Saline... | reverse complement strand
TTATCATGGCGTGGTGTATACAGAAGCTTTTGGCTCTGCCGCTTATATTGGGCGCGCTCGCACCGTGCCCTTGCGTAATACCGGCGCGGCGTTGTCACCTTTTAACGCCTTTTTGCTGCTGCAAGGGATTGAAACCGCTAGCTTACGTATGGAGCGCCATTGCGATAATGCACTCGCTGTGGCTGAGTATTTGCAACAACACCCTAAAGTGGACTGGGTGAGCTTTGCCGGTTTAAGCAGCCACCATTCACATGCTTTAGCCCTAAAATATTTCAACGGCAAGCCTGCTTCTTTAATGACATTTGGTCTAAAAGGAAGCTTTGCGGAAGGTGTGAAATTTTACGACCAACTGCAAATGATTAAGCGTTTGGTGAATATTGGGGATACCAAAACCTTAGCTGCGCATCCTGCGTCCACCACACACCGGCAACTGTCAGAAGCTGAGCAGTTGCAAGCAGGTGTTTACCCTGAAAGTATTCGCCTGTGCATTGGCATTGAACACATTGACGACATTATCGCCGATTTAGAACAAGCCTTTGCTGTCGTTTAAAAATCAGTAACCGACACGGCCTCACCCCATAACTGGTTGAGGCTGCGTCGATGATCTGGCGTATTCTGGCTAGAATAAAAAGCGACCTGGCCCACAGTAGACGGCGTTGCTAGCAAATGATGCTGTTGTAGCATGCGCTCTAATTGTTGTGCGACCGCAGCACTGGTCTCTACAATGTGGACATGCTTAGGTAGCAGTGTTTGTAAGATGGGTTTCAGGAAGGGATAGTGGGTGCAACCGAGCACTAAAGTATCCGCTCCTTGGGCTAATAAAGGCTGAATATAATGCTGTAAGCGCGCTTGTAAGGCCGGACTAGTGAAATCACCTGCTTCTACATATTCCACTAAGCCGGGACAAGCTTGCACTAAGACTTGTTTGCCTGAAGCATGCTGCGCAATCAAACGCTGTAAACGCGGACTACGCGCAGTACGCTGCGTCACTAACACACCAATCACCCCATTACGCGTTACTTGTACCGCAGGCTTGACCCCCGGCTCAATCGCAATAACCTGCACAGCTAATTGCGCCCGCATGATCTCCGCGGCGTAAGCAGTGGCCGTGTTGCAAGCGATCACTAGCGCTTTAACACCTTGTGTTAGCAAAAAATCACCAATCGCCAAACTACGTTCAATAATAAAAGCTTCAGACTGATCACCATAAGGCGCATAAGCAGAGTCAGCCACGTATAACAAAGACTCCGCTGGCAAACGCTGACGAATGGCATGTAGTACGGATAAACCACCTAGCCCAGAATCAAAGACACCTAAAGCATCAGGCGCGGAGTGCATGGATATAAGCGTACCACTGTTCAAATAAGGCTTTATCAGGCGAGGCAACCACCGAACGCATTTGCATGGTATGGCGAAAAACAGCTTCGCCTTCTATGGTGCAAGATTGCCCACCTGCTTCAGCTAATAATAACGAGCCCACGGCTAAGTCCCAGATTTTCATACTACCGTGCAAATAAACCTGCCCGCGACTCGCCGCCATCCACGCCCATTCCAAGGCACAAGTCCCTAAATTACGTTGCGAGCCATAAGGCGGATCGGCAACTAAAGCAAGACTCAGCGCAGGATCAAGACGCTTGAAGTCGGCTAAAGCCACACATTGATCTAGGCTAAACCCATTGGCGTGACCTTGTAAGTTTTTACCATTGAGAAAAGCCCCGTGCCCTTTGCGAGCGCTGAACAACTCGTCCCGCACTGGATCATACGTTACCCCTAAAACCACTTCGCCCTGATGCAATAAAGCGAGTGAAGTCGCAAACAAAGGCACACCCGCTGCAAAATTACTCGTGCCATCAAGCGGATCAAGGCACCAAAGCCACTCGGAGGATTGTAACAATGCCTCCTGTTCTTGAACCGCCATTTCTTCACTCAAGAAATCAATGTGCGGCCAACGCTGCTGTAATTCATCACATAAGCGTTGATTAGCCGCTAGATCAGCTTCTGTTACAGGGCTGCCATCCTGCTTAAACTCAAACCCTGTATGTGCAAAGCGCGGCATGATTTCCTGCTGAGCAACTTGCCGAACCAATGCGCTCAGTATGTCAATATCGGGAAGCATGCGTTATCCTTTTTGGTTATGAATAAGTGCAATCTAAGTGGCTAGTCAGCAAGCGTCAAGTCGCTGCGTTGACTTATAAGCGTGATGATGAGTTTATTTGTGATGACGATAGGTTTATCCTGCTCGCTCAAGGAAACGGGAAACTCCCGTTTAGAACGCTGACCCTAACCTATAGATTAAGTCCGCAATGAGCCGATACCTTAACGAAAAAGATTATTTTCATGGCAAAGCTGCATGCACCGGTGTGTTACTGGTTAATTTAGGCACGCCCGATGCGCCAAATGCCGGGGCTTTACGCCGTTATTTACGTGAGTTTTTGTCCGACCCACGCGTGGTCGAAATTCCGCGCTTAATTTGGTACCCCATTTTATATGGCATAATCCTCAACAAGCGCCCTGCAGCAAGTGCTGCGAAATACCGTGAGGTCTGGACGGAAGATGGCTCACCCTTGCTGCATATTTCGCAGCAACAACAACAAGCTTTACAACGTGAAATGGAAGTACGCTTCCGTGGCCCAGTTCAAATTGAGCTGGCTATGCGCTATGGCAATCCATCTATTGAACAAGGCTTGCTCAAACTGAAAGAAGAAAACGCGCAGCGCATTCTTATTTTACCTTTATACCCGCAGTATTGCGCAGCAACCACCGCAACAAGCTTTGGGAAAGTATTTGCTGAATTAGATCGCTGGCGCTGGATGCCGGAATTGCGCACGGTGCAACACTATCACGATCACCCAGCTTATATTGAAGCCTTAGCAGATAGTGTCGAACAACACTGGAGCAAACAAGGCCGTGCAGATAAACTCATTATGTCGTTTCATGGCATTCCTAAACGCAGTTTAACGCTGGGCGACCCGTATTATTGCGAGTGCCACAAAACAGCGCGCTTGCTGGCCGACAAATTAAACCTTAAGACAGACCAATACCTCATGACATTCCAGTCGCGCTTTGGCAAAGCAGAATGGTTGCAACCTTACACGGATAAAACCTTACAAGCCTTGCCGGATGAAGGTGTAAAGCGTGTTGATGTTATTTGCCCCGGCTTTGCGGCAGACTGTTTGGAAACTCTGGAAGAGATTCAACAGGAAAATCGTGAATACTTTTTGGAAGCAGGCGGCGAAACTTACCACTATATTCCCGCTCTAAATGCGACAACCAAACATATTCAAGCATTGGCGGATGTTATTCAGGCACAGACACAGGGCTGGTTGGAAACTTCACAAGACTGGACTCGCCATAGACAACAAAAGCAGGCCGAATCCAGCCGCGAACTCGCGAAAAAACAAGGGGCTAAACGATGAATAGCAGTAATAAAGTAGGCATTATTTTAATCGGCGACGAATTATTGGAAGGCTCACGCCAAGACAAACATCTACCTACGGTGATTGAAATACTAAAACAGTATGGCCTACCTTTAGCCTGGGTCCGCATGGTGGGGGACGATTATGCTCGACTTGTACAAACCTTCGAAGAAACCTTACAAACCCCTGATATTGTTTTTAGCTTTGGAGGCATTGGCGCAACGCCGGATGACTTGACGCGCGCTTGTGTAGCTGAGGCGTTAGGGATTTCTTTGCAGCGTCATCCGCAACTTCAAGCATTACTGGAACAACGCTTCGGTCAAGACGCTTATCCGAACCGTATTCGCATGGCTGACTTACCGAATGGCGCGACCCTTATCCCTAATCCAATCAATCAGATTGCTGGGTTTAAGCTACAAAATCACCATTTTGTCCCTGGTTTTCCTAATATGGCTTGGCCTATGATCGAATGGACGCTTCAGACGTATTACCAACATTTATTTGATGCCGAACCTACTATTGATCAACGCTGGCTTGTAGAAAATGTACCAGAAAGTGACATGATTCCCATGATGGAAGAATTACTGAAAACTTTTCCTGATGTACGCCTGTCTAGCTTACCTAGCACCGAAAATCGCTATCAAATTGATTTTGGTCTAAAAGGTAAGCGTGCGATGGTGCAAATTGCTGCGGAATGGTTTGAAACGCGCATGCAAGCTGACGCAATAGTTTGCAAACGTAGCAATCAGGCTTGTTAAGTTTATTCGTGTCTAGCGCAATCGCTCCCGCTTTACAGTGGCAATGGCTTACACCACGTTACTGGCCAACTTGGTTAGGCGTGGCTTGCTTATGGTTCATCGCTTTTATACCTTGGTCAGGACGCCACTGGTTAGGTGAAAAGCTCGGTAAATTAATGTATTGGCACAATAATAAGCGGCGGCATATTGTGCTAACTAATTTACGATTATGCTTTCCTAAAATGCCTGCTGATGAGCTTGAAAGGCTTACGGCACAACACTTTGCCGAATATGGCTGCGCTTTATTAAATTACAGTGTATTATTTTTTCGTGCTCGTAATTACATTTTGCAACGTACTAGCATTCAAGGCTTGGAAAACATCACCCGAGCTACCCAAGCGCAACGTAATGTTTTATTGCTACTCGGTCATTCAGTTTGGCTAGAGTTTGCACCGGCCGCCATTGGGCAATACTACGCCGCTTATGGTTCTTACAAACCCTTTAACAACCCTATTTTTAATTGGCTGATTGCCCGTAGCCGTCTAAAAGATGTTGAGTTTGTGGTGGCTCGCGAAGAGGGTATGCTTAAACTGGTACGTTCTTTACGAGCAGACAGATTGTTATTTTTCCTGCCAGATCAAGATCATGGCTTAAAGCACTCTACTTTTGCACCGTTTTTTGCGACTAACAAAGCAACACTAACCAGCCCAGCACGCATCGCTAAAATGGGTAAAACCATCACCATCCCTATTATGGCTTTTTCTGACAAAGCTACTGAAGGTTATAAGGTTATTGTGGGGGAAGCATTACACAATTTTGGCGAATTAGATGCAGAAAACAATGCCACACTCATGAATCAGGCCTTCCAACAACTGATTGAACAAGCGCCGGAACAATACATGTGGACGCTCAAACTACTACGTACACGCCCCCCTAATGAAGTTTCACCCTATTGATTTATTGAGCGGGAATAGCTGCGTGGCGTGCCATACGCATGCCCCGCATAGCGCGATTTTGAAATTCAAATTTAAACGTTTCTGTTTCTTCAAAGCCAAATGCACTGTAAAACGCTTTAGCTGCAGTATTAGACTCGATTATAGATAACTTAACCGGATCAATGTTGATTTGCCCCAATAGCGAGCTCAACAAAGTACTTGCCACTTTCTGACGATGGTAATCAGGGTGTACGTACAACCAAGCAATATAGTTATATACATAGCCGGCAAAGCCTTTAATAATAGCTGCTTGCTCAAACACATAGACATTGGATTGTTCAAACATGCGCAAGGTTTCTGGCTCTTGTGACAAGGGCAAGAAATATAAGCCAGCCAACTCGCCCGCGAATTCGAAGAGACGAGCTTGGTAATATATATCAGATACTCTGCTGAAATCACTTTCGTGATATGGCCGAACTAGCATCATAGCCTCAACTTAACTGGAAGAAGTGCCAAGCTGGGCGGGCACCATAACCACTGAAACTTTGTCATAGGTTAAACCTTCGATGCTTTTCTCCACAATTAACTTGATTTCTGACTTCATACTCTCCAAATCATAAGCTGGGTGGTATTTGATAAAGACTGAGGCAGAGGAAGGATGCATGGCTTGTTGGCTGCCAGCTCCTTTTTCTGGAACAACAATATGTACGCGTGCCACTAAAACACCATCAATTTGATTTAAAGTTTCCTGCACACTTTGAGACAAAGCATAAATATAGCGGATGCGTTCTGCTGTTGGGGAAGAGATAAGCCCATCATTATTGAAAATCTTATCTATAGTTGCCAACTTTTCACGCGGATAACCATGCTCACGCAACAACTTAACTGCTTTGGGAAAACTAGGTTCATCCACCTGCAGAGCATACGTGCCTTCACGTGCATTTACTGTTTTTTCAGCTGAAATACCATTATCCAACATAATAGCCAACATATTGTTGGCATCTCGCTCATCTAGACCACTGTATAACTCTGTCTTACTGCAAGCAGCTAAGAGTAGTGCCAACACCAATACACTCAGATTTAATGTTCGCTTTTTTATTATTTTTGTTTTCACAGTGCACCTCTATAGGTTGCATTAACCACTAGCGCGGAACAGCGTTTGGAAGCCTTTAGATACTTGCGACACCATGGAGGATACCAATTCGACACCGGACGACCACATCTGGAAGTTCATTGACCATGCTGTCATATCACGCTGAAACTCCATAGTCGCAGTGTTATTTTCACTCATGCTATCAACCATATTTTTCAAGCGTGACTCGTAATCCCCTCCCTCTGACATAGAGGACACCTCAGGGTAAGTGCGCAATGGCTGTGAAGTAGGATCAGCGCCTGACTCCATATAGTCACTAAGGCCTGGGCGGTTGCGTAATTGATCCATAATGGAATGATAAGAAGCATCCATTTGCGATGCTCTGTCAATTAATGCATTTTGTAAGCCGCCACCATCACTAGGCTGTGTCGTGTCAACTCTTTGCAGAATGGGACTATCCAACGTAGTGGGCTGCATGGAAGAATCATCGCCAATGCCGCTAGCCAACATGCTCTGAAAACGATCGACGTCAGCTTGTTGCGCAGCATTGGGCAATGTCTGAGGCAGGTTTTGTGTACCTGCCATTGGTAACTGTGCACCTAATAAACTAGGATCCATCATGTGTTGTACCCTACCTTCTTCATAGAGAATTACTGTGAAAGATAGAAATCCGCAATACCTTTCTCATCGGGGTTGCCATGTTGAGATACCTCTTCAAATAACGCTTTTGCTTCATCCTGTTCACCTTTCAATGTCAAGGCTATACCAAGGAAGCATTTGGCACTCATATGATTGGGCTCATTAGCTAATACATTGTTTCGGAAAATATCTATCGCACCATCCATGTCACCTGCGTACATTTTGGCAACTGCGACCCCCATTTTCACCGAAGCCTGCTCGCTGGCAATTGCGTCGACACCTTCCATAATGACCTGTGAACGCACAGAATCACCTTTGAAACAGGCCATATAACCAACTTCAGACAACAATTGCAGTATTTCAGTAGATGCTTTCATTATTTTCTCTTTATTAGTAAGTCTGACAAGAAAGGGTGACGCCATGCCGAAGCATGGCGCCACACCTGCTCAAACTGAAGCTTAATTAGCTAGCAGCGTTACGAGCCAGTGTTTGCATAACATTTTGCATTTTTTCACTGACAGATGCTTCATGCTCTAACATAGCAGATTCAGAACTGAACTTTCTGCTTTCTTCTACAGCTTGGCTTTGATAATCCAAAGTAGCTTGGTTAGATTCTTGCATTTGTGAAATCATACTTGAAAATGCACTGGTATCAATTGATGACATTATTTTTTCTCCTAAAAATATAAGATATGTTTTAACTCCCGATGAACACTCATCAAACGCAGGGAATTTTATATATATCAGAGGCATTGCGTTCTATGCCAAGCTAGCTCCTTAAGTGAGTTCACTTTTGGAACCAGACTTGTTCTACTACCTCCGAACTCGCTTCCAATGCTTGCAAAAATTTACTCAGCTTTTCATACTCAGCAGGGTCAACACCCTGATTTAGTTCAAAGCGTACTTCTGATGCAACCTGGTTAAACTTTTCAAGAATTTCGTTTTTGTAAATACCTGAAATATCGTTTTTGAGGTTTTGTTCTATTTGTAAAATCATTGTTCAGCCTCTGCACCATAATGAATCGGTATCTCAATACCACCATTGGAAAGAAGGACATACTCAGGAGTTATTTGCTTAATAAAATAGTCATTCCCCAAATGAGAGCCTTCCATATATTTTCTGCCGCCTTTCGATACTAAAAAAGGTGTATCGCCTACGCTGACACTTCTTATAGATAACTTTAAACGCTCACGCGCATCAGATAAGTTTTCGACTATCGCGGGGCCTGCACCATTCAGGTCAATAAACTCCTGATAAAGGCTGTCCCACTTCTCGAGCTCACTCTGCGTTAACTCCCCATCAACTTTAATACGATCGTCCTCAATAGTAACCCTCACGCGGCTGGAAAGACCTTTTTTCTCGATGAACTGCACTAAAGCTTCTTTACGCTTCATTAATGTCTGGATATCGCTATCATTGATTGACTGGATACCGCTCACATCACCCATGATATTGGTCTTGATTCGTGCCCAGTCTTCTTCACTACTCACATAGCCACGTGCTTTAAGGCGACCTTCCTCTATGCTCTCAAAACGCAAATCAGGTTGTCCTAGCGCATTGGCGACCCGCTCGGCATTGTCGACCAGCTCTTCCCGCACCCAAACTTTATAATTGACACCGCCACCTGCTTGACTAACACGATGAATAAGATCACGACGTTCATCACGCGTGTCCACATAGCCGGTAACAAAGACTTGACCATCGCCTTCTTTACTGACGGCCAAACCATCACTCTGGAAGCTTTCCAACATACTTTCTGCACGTTGTTGAGCCGACTCGCGCAGCCCCATTTTTTCTGCAAAGTCAATAATATAAGGCATAAAAAACAGTATGTTAGCGACCAATAGCAATAGTATACCTAGCCACAGCCAGTGTTTACCCCCAAAGCTACCTGATTTACTGGTTGTGCCGCTGCTTATTGCGGTAGAACGATGGCCAGCTTTTTGCTCTTGCTTACCCAAAGACACCTTGGTGTCATTGGATGAGGTTTGCTGGGCGCTACCTTTATTGTGGGAGCGTTCTGTTTTTTCATCAGCGACTTCGGCCGTACTGCCTTTTAAACCTGGCTTACGTACATCTGCAATAAAAAAATCAACCCCGCCCACAGTGACAACCTGATAGGGTCTAAGTACATACTCACTGGTCTCAATAGCGTTGCTATCGACATAAACCGGGCGCGCCAAAACTTTTAAAATGATGGCATCATCCGCCACTTGTAGCTTGACATGCGAATCAGCAATATCTTCATCATGCAAGATAATGTCACTCGCCATTGACTTACCAATAACGGTTTCGCCAGCTTTTAGACGTACTAAAGCGCCTGCATTAGTGCCACTCAGTACTTTCAATAAATAGGGTGTATGTTGTGCTGCCATGTTCGGCTCTTTAGTTATTCAGCTAGTTCAAAGCAGGCCTTTTAGAAGCAGGCATGAATCTGAACCTTGCCTAGTGGTTCTCATTTTGTATTAGCGATTAATAACATCTACCACATCAAAACCAGGGAAACGCTCACGCTTAGCAACATCTTTATCTACATCCATCGAGTTTACAGGACGTTCATTGCTGTAATTTACCTGACCGTTTGCATCAACCCACTTAAAAACCTGAGTACGCTTATTGTCTTGACCATCAAGCATTTTCGCCATATCAAGTACTGCACTGACAAAGCGCTCTGGGCCAACAAAGTAAATAACATTATCTATTTCAGAGACTTCCCAGTGATATTGGTCATCCAAAACATTTAAGCGCTTCAATGCCGTCGTGAACTCTTGTGGTGACATTTTTTCTAGGCTAACGGAGCCTCGTTGGGCTTCTTCTTCTTTGTAAACAAATAGGGTTTCACCGTCGAAGAACCAGATCAAACCATGTGTTTTTACGAGATCGTCAAAAATCTCTTTCGGTAAACGCTGTGTATAATGCATGCTCACCACTTCGTCGACCTGTGGACTAACAATGATGGGCGTACCTTGTGTGGCCGCTAAAGTCTTTAGCATGGCTGACAATGGTTCTTCATCAGAGAAGTGTGAGTATTCTTTGTCGCTCCACTCAAGTGGAGCTGCCTGACTAACTTGTGATAAAGCCAGTAACAGGCCACAAATTAAACTTCTTACTACCATGAGATTTCCATATATAATATTTATATTACCCATAATTTCAGAAGCAACGATGTAAAGTCGAAGCATCTTAGATAGACGTACCAAAAAGACAGAGTAGTTGCGTATAAATTACTAATAATGACAACAAACTGTGCCTTACGTCTGTCTTTACGACTATACCTGAACAAACCTACACACGGACATACAGGTCATCAGCAGCCTAACACCGCTTATCCTTAAGCAGCCTGCTCCACGATTATAAGAATGTTAAATAACTGCCCTGTTAATGGCTCGCTTTCAAAGCCATTGTTATTGTTCATGGATGAACTCGACGCTAGCTAGTCAGTAAACTTATATCAGCCGCATTGACACCAGTTGGCGGAGCAACTTGCAGGAAACCTCACTTGCGTATAAGATTAATTTATAAAAATCAGGAAAGTCATTTATCAACAATCGTTTGTTGTTTGGCTAGCTTCCCCGCGTCTCAGCAGGAAGCTATGGGCACACCCATTCAAAGAAGAATAATAAAAATATGAATAAAGACCGTCGCCGTATCAAGTTAAAGCCATTAGCTTTGTCCGCATGGATGCCAGCGGCTGTGCGTGTCAACAATCTATTACTGAATAAAACCGACGCTGCCACGTTCGACTTAAAGGAAGAACGTGTCTTCAGACTGAGTATTTTCCCCTATCACCAAACGCAAAATGTTTACCCCATCAGTATGACTTTGGGTATTGGTGACTCAACGGCTGGCTTGTGGTTATCAGACTGGCCACTGCTAGATCATATACGTGCCTTCATCCCTGAAGGGATGCTAACGCGTTTGCCAGAAAACCTAGGTATAGCTTTAGCAGAAAATGCTCTGGATGATCTTATCCAAGTTGCTGAGAATGCATTAGGCATAAAAATAAGGATTCAATCACTCTCCGCTGAGCCCGAAAATCACTTAAATGACTTGGCAATTGGCTTTGAGTTACTTGAAGGCATTCCTAATAGTGAAGGCCATGGTCAAACTCGCTTACTCGCTGGTGTTTTTAAAATAGAAGAACAACTTTATCCGTTATTGCAAGAACGCATGCGTTATTGGCCTTCAACCCTTAATGAAGACTGGGAAAAACTAGAAACCAATGCTTATTTAGAAATTGGTGAAACCAGTGTTTCACTTCAAGATATTAATACATTTAATATATCTGATGTCATTTTAATGGATAATACAAACTTCAAAGATGAAGGTTTGTTGCGTCTGCGCTTCAATAATCAACTTTACTGTAGTGCTCAACTTAACACTGAATCGGGTAAATCCCTTACTATTACGACACAATGGAATACTATGGCTGATAACGAATCAAATCAAAATGTTAACCAGATCAACCAGATCCCGGTACAGTTATCCTTTGACCTTGGGCAAAAAAGTTTATCTTTTAATGAAGTTAAGCAGCTTCGTCCTGGTTATGTTATTGACTTATCACAAAACCTACCCGAAGTCGTTCATATTCGTGCTCAAAATAAGCTTATCGGCACGGGTGAGTTAGTGGATGTAAGTGGACGTGTTGGCGTAAGAATTCTAAGTTTATTCGGCAAACGTTCTAAATAAGTCATTTCAAATTGGGCTAATATTAATCATGGACTCTTTTCCAAATCCAGTTCTACTAATCGGCTTTCTAACATTACTGGCTTTAGCACCTTTCTTAGCTATTTTAGTCAGCTCTTTTATCAAGCTGGTTGTAGTAATGCAATTAACTCGGAGTGCTTTAGGACTACAGCAAGAGCCACCTAATATGGCCTTAAGTGGTATTGCTATTATCTTATCGATTTATATCATGGCACCTGTAGCTATGGAAACTTATGAGCTATTTAATAATTATGGTATTGAAATTACAGATATACGCAATCCCGGTTTTCCGAATGCTTTACAAGGAAGCTTAGCACCCTTGCAAGACTTTTTAACGCGCTATTCTAGTGAGTCAGAACGTGAGTTTTTTGTCCAAACTACACAGGAGCTTTGGCCTGAGAAATATGCAAAAGATGTTGATCAACGCCATTTATTAGTGCTTATTCCCTCATTTTTAGTGAGTGAGCTGACAATAGCGTTTCAGATTGGATTTCTGATTTACTTACCGTTTGTTATTATTGATCTTATTGTCTCTAATATCTTGCTTTCTTTAGGAATGATCATGGTTTCACCTATTATCATTTCTTTACCTTTCAAACTACTTTTATTTGTGATGGTAGATGGTTGGTCAAGGCTGATTCACGGTTTACTACTGAGTTACACTTAGCTATGAATGAAAATCAATTACTTTACTTTACTTCACAAGCCATGCAGCTCGTACTATTCCTGTCTATGCCAGCTATTTTGGCAGCCACAGTAACGGGCTTAATTGTTGGTTTATTTCAAGCGCTCACCTCGATTCAAGAGCAAACCTTACCCCATGGTTTCAAACTAATCGCGATTATGTTTGCACTGGCGATTACGATTCGCGTGATGGGTCCAGAGCTCTATGCTTACACGGTCAGTGTATTTGACCAGATCCCCAGGATGTCAAACTAATGGATTTTCTGGATGATTTCCAGACTTGGTACCTAGCTTTAACGCTGACAACACCGCGTATACTGGTTGCTTTTAGCATTATCCCAGTGTTCGCGCAAAGCGTTTTTCCAGCCATGATTCGTAATGGTGTAATGGTTATTATGGCACTTACCCTATTGCCGTTAACCCATGAACAACTATCGCATACAAGCTTGAGTATTCCTGCGCTGATCTTATTAGTAATGAAAGAAGGCTTACTAGGTTTGGCGTTTGGCTATGCCATGAGTATTCCTTTTTGGGCTATGCGAGGTGCGGGGTTTCTAATGGATTTGCAACGTGGTGCCATGAGTGCTTTATTCTTCTCGCCACCTGTTTCTGGCATGGTATCCCCTTTGGGGAATTTACTCGCTCAACTAGCCATGACTATCCTATTTGTGAGCGGAGGCTTTCTGATTCTGTTAGAAACAATGATGCTAAGTTATAAGGCTTGGCCATTACATATGTTTATGCCTGACTTAACCCCCGATGTAGCTAGTTTTTTTCTCCAGCAATTAGATTTATTATTTTATACCATTGTGCTCGTTGCTGGCCCGTTTATAGGCTTAATGTTTTTAATTGACTTTGGGACAGGCTTAGTAGGACGCTACTTACCACAACTCAATGTATTTTTAGTGGCTATGCCCATTAAGAGTGCCTTAGTCTTCTTTATGCTGATTTTTTACATTACGTTTATCGCGCATTATCTACGGGATAGCTTTTTAGAATTTGGCAGTCATTTGCAAATACTGGATAACCTACTCAATGAGCAATGATTCCAGTAGTGAAAAAACCGAACAAGCCACGCCTCGAAAACTAGAACAGGCGCGCGAAAAAGGGCAGGTTCCCAGCAGTAAGGATGTTCCCTCTGCACTCATTATGCTAGCCGCTTTTATTTACTTTTGGGTCATGGGCGATTGGCTTTTTCAGAAGCTATCTGAAATTTTTATTCTAATACCCCAACTACAAAACCTCCCATTTGATCAAGCCTTACAATCCTGTATTAGTATTGCTTTAGAAGTTGGGGTCATGATGATTGTACTGCCCTTTGCCTTAATGGCTGCCATTATGGGCATTCTTGGCAATGTTATTCAATTTGGTGTTATTTTTGCTATAGATCCAGTTATACCGCGTCTTTCTAAAGTTAATCCAACAGAAGGCTTTAAGCGTATTTTCTCTATGAAGCAATTTGTGAATACATTGCTTTCTTTGATAAAAACTATAGTTATTGCTACAGCAATGTTTATTGCGCTCAGGCTCGGCTTTGGGGATTTATTACATGAAATAGAGCAATGCGATCTTTTATGTATGCAAACCTTAGTCCTTGATATTTTTCAAAACATGATGATGATGATTCTACCTATCATCTTAGCACTCGCTATTCTTGATTACATGTTTCAAAAATTTCAGTTCGATAAAGACCAACGTATGACCAAAGACGAAGTCAAACGTGAAATGAAAGACATCTTTGGCGACCCGGATGTAAAGGGGCAACGTCAGAGTATGCGGCGCGAGTTAACTGAACAAGATATTCAATCACGGATTAAAACAGCTCGTCTGGTCATTATAGACATTGGGGTCGCTATTGCGTTGCACTACGAGCAAGGTGAAACACCATTACCCCTTATAGTTGCTATTGGCAAAGCTGGGATGGCTCGCAAGATGGTCGAAATCGCACAAGTTGAAAACGTCCCTATTGTGAGTGATGCGCGTTTGGCAGCCACATTGGTCGAGGAAGGCAAAATCGATCAATATATCCCTAACTCAACCATAGACCGGGTTGCAAAAGCCATGCGAAGTTCGACTAAACGATAATAAAGGTTATGGTCTATTTTAGGCCATATATGCGAACTCTATAAAACAAAAGCCAGATTAAGACAATGAACGCACAGCAACAGCAAAAATCAGCAAACGGCAGCGGCAATAATCAAAATAAACCCGGTGGTATCGAAGGTGTTCGTCACTTCTTTGCCAGCGTCGGAGAGCGGATCCGTAGCGGTGAACTGCGCGCTCGGCTGCAATACTTCTTATTCAAACAAACACAACAGGCACGCGAATCAAATAGCTTACTGTCTAAATATAAATACCGCTTACAGGACGACTGGCCTACTTGGGTAGGTATAGGCTGTGGTACTGCTGCCCTCTTTATGTTGTTTAGCCCAGAAAAATTTTGGTTTTGGCAAATCCCTGTGGTCATTCTCCTGACCTTGTTGGCTCCCGCATTGTTTGAGCTACCCGCAACACTAAGCAGTTTGTTCGGACACACTGACCAGCAACACTTAGTCGGACAAGTGATTACGTTGACTCATCCTGTTGTTGATGGCAAGGGGCGAACTGCGCTAGATGGACGCGAGTGGCTAGTCTCTGGGCCCGATTGCGGCATGGGCCACAAAGTAAAAATAGTCACATTAGATGCCAAAACACTGTATGTCGTCCCCGACGATGGCAGCGGGAGGAATTACTAAAATGAAACAAGACGGCAATCTACGGGTTATTAGTCAATCCGACCAAAACATAGTCATCATGGAGGGCATGCTAGATCATGACTTTGCGCGCAATCTGGTTCCTTTGGCAGAAAAGCTATCACCTCCTATTGTATTTGATATGGAGCAGGTGTCGCTAATCACTGCAGCAGGCTCGCGTGTTTTACTAGCGTTTTATCAACACTTTGGCGTCAAACCTATTGTACGTGGCGCCAATCAAAATGTGCTTAATCTACTAAAACTAACCGGCACTATTCGTTACGTTGAGTTGGCTGATCCTTCCACTAATACAGCCACAGCAAATTAATCACAGGATTAAACCATGTCAACCAAACAATCGACGAGCTTACTGCATCGCATAACCAAGCGTAGCGATGTAGCCGTAGCTATATTATTGGTCATGATTATCTTTATGATGATATTGCCCTTACCAACGGTTCTGATCGATGTCCTCATCAGTCTGAACATGGGCATAGCTATTATCATGTTAATGCTAGGGGTTTATTTACCCTCACCACTCTCCTTCTCAGCTTTTCCTTCCGTGTTATTACTGAGTACGCTGTTCCGTCTAGCGTTGAGTATCTCTACCACTCGCATGATTTTAAGCCAAGCCGATGCTGGTAAAATTATTCAAACTTTTGGTGAGTTTGTTATTGCCGGCAACTTAATCGTCGGTCTAGTCGTCTTCCTCATTATCACCATTGTACAATTCATCGTTATAACCAAAGGCTCAGAGCGTATTGCTGAAGTCAGCGCCCGCTTCTCTTTAGACGCAATGCCAGGCAAGCAAATGAGTATTGATAGCGACTTACGCGCTGGCGTCATTAGCATGATAGACGCACGCAACCGTCGCACCAAACTAGAAAAAGAAAGCCAACTATTCGGCTCCATGGATGGTGCAATGAAGTTTGTTAAGGGTGACGCGATCGCTGGCCTCATTATCATCATTGTCAATATTTTAGGCGGCATTGCAATTGGTAGTTTTCAACGTGGCATGGAGATTGGTGAGGCGACTCAAGTCTACTCAGTGCTTACCGTTGGAGATGGCTTGGTTGCCCAAATTCCAGCATTATTTGTTTCGATCACGGCTGGCATTATTGTGTCACGCGTGACGGTTGATGAAGACAGTAATTTAGGTACAGATATTGGCCGTCAGCTACTCGGTCAACCTAATGCCTTATTGGTTGCCTCGGCTGTACTCACCCTCATGGGCTTTATCCCCGGGTTTCCAACTATTATTTTCCTCTTTCTAGGCGCGATGTTGGGGTTGACAGGTTTTATGCTGCGCAGAGTTCAACAACGCTTTGATTTTGCTGAATCCGATGAAGTGACCGTCATAGGCCATGAGCGTGCTGCGGAGAGCTTAACCAGCGGATCGGGTGGTGCAGGCGCCGAGTCACCCGCGCTTGACAGTATCGAACCCTTGGCTGCTGTTTTAGCTGAAATTCCTGAGTCTGCTCGATCCTCGCTGTCGATGGTTGACTTAAATGAAAATTTCGCCATGGTTAGGCAACAACTTTATAAAGACATGGGAGTTAATGTCGATGGTATTAGTATTAGCCTTACCAACCGCGTTGAAGACGATCATTATCAAATTTCTATCCACGGCATTCCGGTCGGACAAGGCCGCCTAGGTATTAACCAGCCCCTCAGTGCCCAGTCCGTCGATACGGCCTCTTCCACCCAGATGACGGCTTTACCGCCTGTACTCAAGCGCGGCATCGAATCCCTAACGCCAACACAGGTGTTGACCCGCCATGTTGACTATATCTTGCGCCACCATGCCTATGAGTTTATTGGTGTACAAGAAGTGCATACTATACTTGGCAAGCTGGAGTCCGCTGGCTATGCCACATTGGTACAAGAAGCACAACGCTCTGTTTCCAACACCCGTATGGTTGATATTTTGCGCCGCTTGCTCACAGAGGGGATCTCTATTCGTGACTTGCGCCAGATATTAGGTACATTGGTTGAATACGGGGAATCTGAAAAAGACAATGGCATGTTAACCGAGCGAGTGCGGGCAGGTATGCGCCGCCAAATTTCCTATACCTATACCAATGGTTTGGGTGTATTGCCGGTGTACATGTTAGACCCGGAAAGCGAAAAGCTCATTCAAGGCAATATTCGCCAAACACCCGCTGGCGTTCATTTAGCTCTGTCCTCAGATGTCGCTAAAACACTGACCGATAATGTCAAACAACTCGAAGATCAAGCTCGACAGCAAGGAACAGATGAGCCACGCCCAGTTATATTAACCAATGTAGAAATAAGGCGCCATCTACGAGCGCACCTTGCAACAACCTTCCCTGACCTGCCTGTTTTATCACTGAGTGAGCTGACCCCTAATGTTTCTGTCAAGCCTGTGGGCGAGATTCGCTTAGCTGGGCAGCCTGCCGCCCCTGGAGCTTAAGCATGACGTTGGAATACATTGCTACACGCCTACGCACAGCTATGACACACAATACGCCTATTATGCTACATGGGCGTATTGTGCAAGTGACCGGCACCGTAGTACGCGCTATTATTCCGAAGGTGCGTTTAGGTGAACTTTGCCTACTACGTAATAGCAATGATGAACCACCGATTCCCGCCGAGGTAATTGGTTTTGACCAAAATATTGCACTTTTAGCACCTATCGGTGATATGCGCGGTGTATCAGTACATACTCAGGTCACTGCAACCGGCGAAGTTTTGCAAGTGGGCGTTGGTGAAGAGCTGAAAGGCTGTGTATTGGATGGCATTGGGCGTATTCAAAGTACGGGTGGTAAGGAACATGTCCGTGTACAGGAACATTATCCTTTATATGCAAGCCCGCCTGATCCCTTAATACGGCAAATGGTACAACGCCCACTCTCTCTGGGTATACGTTCTATGGATGGCTTAATTACCTGCGGTATAGGACAACGTATTGGTATTTTTGCCGGGGCTGGTGTGGGGAAAAGCTCGCTGCTGAGCATGCTAGTAAAGCATGCTGATGTGGATGTCTATGTGATTGCCTTGATTGGTGAGCGGGGACGCGAGGTGCGTGAGTTCATGGAGGATTCACTCGGCCCTGAAGCCATGTCACGTAGTATTTTGATTATATCAACCTCTGATCGCCCCCCCATTGAACGCTTAAAAGCGGCTTACGTCGCGACGGCTGTGGCAGAATATTACCGAGACCAAGGTAAGCGTGTCTTATTGTTAATGGACTCTTTAACCCGTTTTGCACGAGCACAGCGTGAAATTGGCCTAGCGGCTGGCGAAGCACCAGCACGGCGCGGTTATCCACCTTCTGTATTTTCTGAGTTACCTAAGTTAGTGGAACGCACCGGGTGTGGTGAGGTTGGTTCGATTACGGCTTTTTATACGGTGTTGATTGAAGGCGATGATATGTCAGATCCGGTCGGTGACGAAGTGCGCTCGCTGTTGGATGGCCATATTGTTTTATCGCGGGATCTAGCCTCTTCTAATCATTATCCAGCCATTGATCCGCTCGGCAGTTTAAGCCGCCTCATGCAACGCTTAACCTCCACTGCGCACAGCAATGCCGCTGCTCACGTACGTAAACTGTTAGCCAAACATAAAGAAATCGAGTTTTTAGTTCGGGTCGGCGAATATCAGCGCGGTGCTGATCCGCTTGCTGATGAAGCCTTAGACAAAATTGACGCTATTAACGCTTTCCTACGCCAGTTTCCTGATGAACATAGTTCTTATCAAGAAACAGTGGATCAACTAACACGCATTGCCGGATTCCAACCATGAGCTTAGATCAACTACAAAAAATACGTGAACGCCGCATGGAAAAACAGCTTAGCGAGTTACAAGCTAAACGTGAGGCCATGCAGCAAGCTGAAGCACAACTCGCGCAGGCGTATCAAAACTTAGAGCAGTTCCACAATCAACGCCTAAACCAACAAGAAAGCATGTTTCAAACGATGCTAGGCCAAGCGACAAGCGCTCAAGCGCTTCAGGATTACCACAGCCGTTTAGAGAGCCTAACTGCAGAAGAAGAACAACTGCGTGCTGCCATCCCCAGCGCCCAACAACGCGTTGAAGAAGCAAAACAACAGTTTCTGACAGCCAAAAAAGAAGCCAATGCCTTAGCCATGAAAAATGAAAAAACCAAAGAAATTGTTGATATACAATCCAAAAATGATAATACAGCAGCACAGGCACAAGAATCTATGCAGGATTAGCTTGCAAAGCTGCCACGAGCGAGGGATAGCGCAGCGCTATCTCTAAATCTTGTAATAAACGCTCATTGCTTATGCGTCGGGACTCCTGCAAATAGGTCAGCATGCCAGCACTCAATACCTGCTGCGCTTCTTCCAAACTGATTTGTGGGGGACGAGCCAAACCTACATAATCGGCCACTTGATTGAAATAATCAGTCATTGTACTGGATTGGCTGTCGCAGGCATTATACATACAGCCCGATAATTGAACATGCATCGCACGTTGCGCAATACGCGCCAAGTCATCGGCATGGATACGATTCGTCCAAGGTGCTTGTGCTGCACAAATAACTGGCTCTCCCCGTTGCAAACGCGCTATAGGCAAGCGATCGGCCGCATAAATACCCGGCACACGTAAAATAAGCCATTCCCGTTCAAACTGCTCCCCCCAAGCCTGCAAGGCACATTCTGCATCAACGCGCCGCCGAGCACGGGCTGTTTGAGGTTGCACCGGCGCTGTTTCATCAATCCAGCGTCCGCCACAATCACCATAAACACCCGTGGTACTGATTAACACAATGCGACGCGGTGCCGCTTGCACCTGCTGCAAGAAAAAACGCAAACGACTATCCCTATCGCCCATCGCAGGCGGCGGCATAAACCAAAAAATAGCAGCCTCATCAAAGTCATGAGCAGATAAATCAGGCCTAGTATCCATATCACCTTGCTGCATCATTATACCTGCAGCCGCGCCTGCCCACCGGGCTGCATCACTGCGCACCCAACCATTAAGCTGTTGATTATTGGGCTGGTATAAGCGAGCGACGCGCCGCCCAATATCCCCACAGCCCATTATCCAGATCGACTCCATAATACTCCCCTCTTATCTCATCTATAATTCATGACCGTTTATCGCCTATCTATAAACCTATATCCGCTTATCACCTCAGTAGCTTTGCTTATCAGCCTATACTATGAAAAACAGGGCTAATACATAGCTGAGCTATGACTCACAGGAAGGAGTCCAAGATGAATCATTTCCCGCCCTACACAACAGCAATACCTGTTTATCGACCGAATTTCGAGACACAAGACACCCTCGCTTATAGACAGCGTGACCAACATAGTCGTCATGAATTAGCACCCGCCGTGCAATACTTTTCACCGCTTGTACAGCAATGGCTGAAAACGGTCGAAGCTAAGCAGGAACAGGGACAACAGCAAGATCAACCGCGTCATTCACCTGAGCAAACACAATATCAGTATATACAAGATAGCAATGGCTTTTTATATCTTATTGACAAATACACCATGAAAATTATTCATGTTAACGGTTTAGACAAGCTCAATAGTGAAAATGAGCAAGAAACTACGTTAAACTAATAACTATGAAACCACTTGTTATTATTGCAAATACCCCATCACCAAACACCGAACGCTTACGCGCTGCCGTGACAGAAGGCGCTCAATCGGCTGATATAGAACCCATCGTGCTGACCCCATTCGAAGCGCACGCTGAGCATATCTTAGAAGCAGGCGCCGTTATTTTGGGCACAACGGAAAACTTCGGTTATATGAGTGGGGCATTAAAAGACTTTTTCGAACGTGTTTATTACCCTTGTTTAGAAGAAACCCAAGGGTTATCCGTCGCGTTATATGTTAAGGCAGGCATGGACGGCACTGGCGCGCGGCGCAGTGTGGACAATATTTTAGCCGGATTACGCTGGAACCAGGTGCAAGAACCTATGATTCTACAAGGCGAATTTCAGCCTGAATTTCTCGAACAATGTGAAGAGCTAGGTGCGGGCATGGCTGAAGGCTTGAAAATGGGTATTTTTTAGCGTTATCCAGTCAAAATCGTATGTAGCATTTTCAAGCTTAACAATAGCAAAAATACAGCGAACCATTTTTTCAAGGTTGCCACCGGCAAGCTATGCGCCAATTTCGCCCCCAATGGGGCTGTAAACATACTGACCATCGACACCGACAAAAAGGCGGGTAGATAGATATAGCCCACACAATAGTCTGGCAAATCTGCCACCCCCCAACCACTTAATAAGTAGCCTACGGTACCGGTGACAGCGATCGGCAAACCTAAGGCCGCTGACGTGGCAATGGCTTGTTGGATACGCACATTACACCAAGTTAAAAAGGGCACTGACAAAGAACCACCACCAATTGCTACTAAGGCTGAGACCACACCGATCGTGCCACCGGCGACTGTCAAGCCCGTAAAACCCGGCAACTGGCGACTTGGTTTTGGCTTGATATTGAGCCACATTTGCACAGCAACATAAGCCATAAAGATACTGAAAAAAATCGCTAACGGTAGTGCAGGCAATAAACCTGCGATTAAAGCACCACCTAGCGTACCTAGTACAATACCGGCTGCCATCTTCCGCACAATGAGCCACTGTACCGCGCCATGTCGGTGATGTGCACGTAAACTAGCAAAGGCCGTCATGATAATAGCAGCCATTGAACTCGCTAAAGCCATATGCATCACATGCTCGGTGGGCACACCTTGGCGGGCAAACAAGGTAGCAAATACTGGTACCATAATACCGCCACCACCAATGCCAAATAAGCCAGCAAACAGGCCAACCGCGCCACCCAATAGCAAATAGATCAATACGTCTGTCAGCGCAACCATATAGATAGATAACTCAGATCACTTGCGATTAATCTGTGAGCCAAAGCCACTTAACACCCAAATTAAAGTCCAAAACAAGACATTAGGCAATACCGCTAACAAGACCCAGGCAATCCAAGCCTCGTGCCCTACTTCGCTAATATCCCAACCTGATTGTGCCAAAATAACCACGAAAGGTAAGCCAATCCAAAAGGCCGTCACTGCATAGGCAGCGCGCCGGAAGCCTAAACTAACCTGTCGATCCAACAACAATACGGCTGCTTTGTAAATCACAAAAACCGCCAATACGATTACAATGAAAGCAAGAAACTGAACCACGGCTCAACGCACCTATAGAAGAAAACTTAATCGTGCCAACATTATGCCTGTGAAGGCAAATGCTTGCACTGCATGAGTGATGTTTCCTTCAATACAGCACTATAGAAAATATGGAATACTAGCGTTTTTTTGTTTATTTACTGGTTTTTCAGTATCGACTAGCGAGCCTTTTCATTTATGGACACGGCACGCTTAAAAACTTTTCT
>Ga0102930_1000146_pt1 | contig 22633 bp, 24 predicted proteins | sample SalPon1_B_H2O_MG_FD_84514 | JGI IMG/M metagenome (GOLD analysis project Ga0102930, IMG submission 84514) | Salt pond water microbial communities from South San Francisco under conditions of wetland restoration - Salt Pond MetaG R1_B_H2O_MG | ecosystem: Environmental > Aquatic > Non-marine Saline... | reverse complement strand
GACCGGCGGAACGGTTCTCAATAAAGCGGTGGCGCCGTCGATCGACTCCACGCCGTGCGCGATCTGGCGAGCCATGTCATGCGTGGCCCCATGGCGGCTATAATACAGGATCATGATTTCGCAGTTCATGCTGTGATCATCATGGTTGCATCCGTGGCATGCAAGAGAAAGTCTGATGAGCAAAGCATCCATTCCGTGTCGGCGTTTCCTCGTCACGGGTCAGGTTCAGGGCGTTTTCTACCGGGCCAGCACGCAGGCAGAGGCCGCACAACATGGCCTGACGGGCTGGGTCCGCAATCGCGACGATGGCCGTGTGGAGGTGCTGGCCTGCGGATCGCCCGCGGGCCTTGATGCGCTGGAAACCTGGTTGCATGAGGGGCCGCCCAGGGCCGAGGTCGAGTCGGTAACGTCGGAGCCAGCGGATAATCCCGGTATGCGCGGATTCGAGATTGTTTGACGACGGCTGGCCCCCGTCCTGTGCAACTTTACCGCCGTGTCGATCCGTGGAAATATAGGCACCATTGCCGACGGGGCCGAGAGGAGTACGATGAAGATCACGCGATCAGCGGCACTGACCGCGCTTGCACTGGTCATGGTGGGGTTATCTGGCTTGACTGCCGCTGAGGGCGATATTTCGGCCGGGCGAGACAAGGCGTATACCTGCATGGGCTGCCATGCGGTAGATGGGTATCGTAACGCCTATCCGTCATATCGGGTTCCCAAACTCGGCGGCCAGCATGCGGAGTATATTGTGCTGGCATTGAAGGCTTACAAGGCCGGTGACCGCCAGCACGGGACCATGCAGGCGCTTGCTTCGACCTTGAGCGAGCAGGATATGGAAGACATTGCGGCGTACTTTGCCTCAGGCGGACAGGAAGACTCGGAATGATTCGGTCAGTTTACGTTTCCCTGGTAGCAACCGCCCTGTTAATCGGAGGCACGGTCGCGGCACAGCCAATCGGAGATCTTGAGGCAGGACGTGAGAAGTCGGCCTCGTGCGTAGCTTGTCACGGCGAAGTCGGTGTCTCCAGCAATCCCGAGTGGCCTAATTTGGCCGGGCAACACCCGGATTACCTGGTTCACGCCCTGCAGGCCTACAAGTCGGGCGATCGCCAAAACGCACTGATGAATGGCCAGGCCGCTGGCCTGAGTACCGAGGATATGCGTGATCTTGCGGCTTACTATTCCGCGCAGGATCCCGAGGTCTACACGCCGGCCCGCACCAGTCGCTGATAGCCCTGGCGGTAGCTCGGAAAACGAAAACGATAACCGCTGGCCCGTAGACGCTGATTAAGACATCGGCGTCCCGCTCGATCACCATCCGGTTCTCGGCGGGGTTGATATTGCCCCAAGGCTGAAGCCAGCCAGTCCATGATTTCGCACTGTTCGCATGGCGCGTCATCCACCCCCAAGTAAACGGACGCCGGGGCAGTTATCTGCCCCACATGCTTGAGCACCCCGATGCAGTCTTCCTCGTGAATTCGGTTGGTATAGCGGGGCGGTGGCGCTATGCAGGGTTGACCTGATCGGACACGGCGCAAGAGGCGGTCACGCCTGGGCCCGTAGATGCCCGCAAATCGCACGACAACCGATTCGCCCGGGTGGTAGCGGAGGCTGGCTTCGGCCTCCAGCAGGCGTTTGCCGGAAAATCGTGTCGGCCGAGTCGCGCTGCGCTCATCAACCCATTCGCCCTGATCCTGCCCATAAACGCCGGTGCTTGAGACAAAGATCAGGCGCGCGCGGGCATTCCCAGAATCTGCAAGAGCCTGAAGCAGCCGAGCCAGGCCCGTGACGTAGGCTGCTTGATAACCCGCATCGTCATAGCTCGCCGGCGTGAGGATGTAGTACACCCGATCCAGTCGACTCGGCAGCCGAGTGGCCAGATCCTGGTCCTCCAGCAGGTCGGTCGCGAGCGGTATTATGCCGGTGGGCAGGTGCTGGGTATGGCGTCGCAGACCATGGACCTCTGCGCCACTTCGATTCAATGCCGTCCCAAGACGCGCGCCCAGGCGTCCGCATCCGGCGATCAGTATTCGCTTGTCCGTCATCGCTCTAGAATAGCCGGCAAACCCCGGGGGGAGAACAAGCCGTGAGTGCCAGCCGTCTGGATCGTTTCAAAACCACCCTTGATCAGCGACAGCCGGATCTGCGGGTCTTGCTCGATCAAGTTCACAAGCCGCACAACCTAAGCGCCATTCTGCGTACTTGCGACGCCACGGGGGTGTTCCAGGCACATGCTGTGTTGCCGGATGCCGCTTTCGAAATTCATCGACACTGCTCGGCGGGGGCTGGGCAGTGGGTTTACATGCAGACCCATACGGATATCGAGGCGGGGATTGCGGCGCTGCAGGCCGAAGGACTGGCTGTCTATGCCGCGCATTTATCCCCGCAGGCGGTTGATTTTCGCACCATTGATTACACGGCTCCCTGCGCCATTCTGATGGGGGCTGAGCGATGGGGCGTAAGCGACCGTGCTGCTGCGTGCGCGGATGGCCACATTACGGTACCGATGGCAGGTCTGGTGGAATCGCTGAACGTCTCGGTGGCGGCGGCCGTAATTCTGTTTGAAGCACAGCGCCAGCGGCAGGCGGCCGGCTTCTACGACCACCCTCGATTGGCGCCCGAGGTCTATCAGCAAACACTGTTCGAGTGGTTGCATCCGCGCATCGCCGAACACTGCCGAGCGCGGGGTGAGCCCTATCCAGCGCTGGATGACGAGGGCGACCCAATACGCTCGGCGAGCGCCTGAGGGAGCCCAGCCAGGGGGATTTGCTCGTTATCGGGTTGGGTACGGTCGCGGTACTCAATGACCTCATTCTCGAGGCCGCGTGCACCGATCACCAGGCGATGGGGAATACCGATGAGTTCAATGTCCGCAAACTTAACCCCAGGTCGGGCATCGCGATCGTCCAGCAGTGGGTCGTAACCCGCTGCGCGCAGATCGTTGTAGAGCTTTTCAGCTGCCTGTGTCACCGCGGGCGAGCGGTCAGCGCCGATCGTCACGATTGCAACGTCAAACGGCGCGAGGGGCGCTGGCCAGATGATGCCCTGATCATCGTGATTCTGTTCAATGGCGGCGGCGACGACGCGGGAGACCCCGATGCCGTAACAGCCCATGATCAAGGGCTGCTTCTGGCCATCTTCGTCAAGCACCCGGGCGTCCATCGATTCGCTGTACTTGGTGCCCAGTTGAAAGATGTGACCCACCTCGATGCCACGATCAATCGTGAGCTGGCCTTCGGTGCACCGAGGGCAGCCTTCACCCTCAGCCGCTGTGCGCAGGTCGGCACCCGGTGGCAGCGGCATGTCGCGCTCCCAGTTCAGGTTGATCCAGTGCCAATCCGCTCGCCCAGCCCCACTCGAGAAGTTCACCAATGCGGCTGCGCGGTGGTCGACCCACTGGGCAAGGCCTTCGGGTAGCCCCCGCGGACCGATGAAGCCGCGTGGTACGCCCGTTGCGGCTACGGCTTCCTCAGGCTCCGCCAGCCGGACTTCCTCTGCCCCCAGGGCGTGCGCCGCCTTCACCAGATTGAGTTCATCGTCGCCAGCGATAAAGAGCACCGCCGGGGTGTCGTCTGCCATCACGACCACGCTCTTAACCACTTGCGCGGGAGTAATGTCCAAGTAGGCGCACTGCTCAGCAACGGTGTGTACACCGGGTGTCTCGCGCTCCTCGGCTGGCAGAGGCGTATCGACGCTCGGCGTTGCAGGCCGGCTGGTCGCGAGCTCGGTATTCGCCGCATAGCCGCAAGCCGTGCAGCTCGCGATTTCGTCTTCACCCGAGTCGGCGAGGACCATGAACTCTTCCGAGACGCTCCCACCAATCGCGCCGCTGTCAGCGCCTACTGAGCGAAAGTGCAGGCCGAGGCGCTCGAAGATCCGGGCATAGGCCTTGTGCATGTCCGCATACGTCGCTTCGAGCGACGCCTGATCCAGATGAAAGGAATAGGCATCTTTCATCATGAATTCACGGGCGCGCATGACGCCAAAGCGGGGGCGGATTTCGTCGCGGAATTTGGTCTGAATCTGGTAATACGTCAGCGGCAGCTGCCGGTAGCTGCGCAGCTCACGACGGAGATAATCGGTAATCACCTCTTCATGGGTCGGGCCGATGCAGAAGGCGCGCTCATGGCGGTCGGTCAGCCGCAGTAACTCTGGCCCGTAAAGCGACCAGCGCCCGGATTCTTCCCAGAGTTCTGCTGGCTGGACGGCGGGCATGAGGACTTCCATCGCGCCGATGCGGTCCATTTCTTCCCGAACAATCCGCTCGACCCGCCGCATGACACGCAGGCCCAGTGGCTGCCAGGTATAGAGTCCGGCGCCGATCTTTTCGATCAACCCGGCCCGCAGCATCAACTGATGACTGACAATTTCGGCGTCTGCCGGCGTCTCGCGACTGGTAAAGAGCGGAAACTGACTAGCGCGCATGCGAGTGACGACCTATGCGTTGCAAGAATGCATCACAGGTTAGCCGACCCGGCCCTGGTCGCCCACCCCCGCCTGCTTGACGCCCTTTGCAGCGCCCCGTAAGTTGACCGGCTTTACATCATCAGATTGAGTCACGGCGGGCGCCGGTCGAAACGCTATGCGACACATCATTTCCATTCTCGTGGAGAACGAGTTCGGTGCACTTGGACGGATAGCCGGCCTTTTTACGGCGCGCGGCTATAATATCGACTCGCTGACCGTGGCGCCGACGGATGACCCGACGCTCTCGCGCATGACGCTGGTCACCCAGGGTGATGAGCGCATCGTCGATCAGATCCTTAAACAGCTCAACAAGCTCCTTGATGTGGTCAAAGTGATGGATATCACGGAGGCGACCCACATTGAGCGTGAGCTGATGCTGGTCAAGGTTCAGGCGACGTCTGGCGAGACGCGCGAGGAGTTCAAGCGCCTGGCTGATATTTTTGAAGCTCGGGTTGTGGATGTCACCGACAAGACCTTCACCATCGAGGTAATCGGTCGCAGCAGTAAGCTGGATGCTTTCCTGGAGCTGCTGGATCGTAAAACGCCGATGGAAGTGGTCCGGTCTGGGGTCATCGGTATTGCCCGCGGCGAGAAACAAATGCGGATTTGAAACAACCACTCGGGGGAGCCATGAAGGTTTATTACGATAAGGATGCGGATCTTTCCATCATTCAAGGCATGAAGGTGGCCATTCTGGGTTATGGCTCCCAAGGCCATGCGCACGCCAACAATCTCAAAGAATCTGGCGTTCCTGTTGTGGTTGGTCTCCGCGCCGGTTCTGCGAGCGCTGAGAAGGCCCGCTCGGCTGGGCTCGAGGTGGCTGAAGTGGCTGATGCAGTGGCTGCGGCTGACCTGGTCATGATGACGCTACCCGATGAACATCAGCCGGCTGTCTATGAACAGTTCGTTGCGCCGAACCTGCATCAGGGTGGCGCGATCGCCTTCGCTCATGGGTTTAACATTCACTACCAGCAGATCGAGCCCCGTCCGGATATGGATGTGTTGATGATCGCGCCGAAAGGCCCAGGGCATCTGGTGCGCTCGACCTATATCGAAGGCAACGGTGTTCCGAGCCTGATCGCGGTCCATCAAGATGCCAGCGGGCGCGCGCGGGAGATTGCCTTGTCGTATGCCTCCGCAAACGGTGGCGGACGCTCGGGCATTATCGAGACGAGCTTTCAGGAAGAGACCGAGACAGATCTCTTTGGTGAGCAAGTCGTGCTTTGCGGCGGGATCACCTCGCTGATCGAGGCTGGGTTCGAGACGCTGGTTGAGGCCGGCTATGCGCCGGAAATGGCGTACTTCGAGGTGCTCCACGAGACCAAGCTCATCGTCGACCTGCTCTACCAGGGTGGCATTGCCAATATGCGGTACTCGATCTCCAACACCGCCGAGTACGGGGATTTCACCCGCGGTCCGCGGGTGATCAACGAGGAATCCCGCGAAGCGATGAAGCAGATTCTCGAGGAGATCCGCAACGGCGAATTCGCCAAGGAGTTCGTGCTGGAGAGCCAGGCCGGTGCCCCTCGGCTCAAGGCGATGCGTCGCCGTGCATTCGAGCATCCCATCGAGGAGGTGGGCTCGAAGCTGCGTGACATGATGCCGTGGATCAAGGCGAATCAGCTGGTGGACCGCAGCCGTAATTAGCGGTCATCCAGCCACCCGATTGAGGTGCGCATGACCGATCACGACCGCCCCGAGCGCCGGCCACGGCGCCGGGGCATTTATCTTCTGCCGAACCTGATCACCACGCTGGCGCTCTTTTTCGGCTTCTATGCCGTGGTGTCTGCCCAGGCGGGTGCCTATGAGCTGGCTGCGATTGCGATTTTCGTTGCCATGGTGATGGATGGTCTGGATGGCCGGGTGGCCCGGCTAACGAATACCCAGAGCGACTTCGGGGTGCAGTACGACAGCATCGCCGACATGGTGTCTTTTGGCGTGGCGCCGGCGCTGGTCGTCTATTCCTGGGCACTGGCGGATCTGGGTGAATTGGGGGAAGTCTGGAATAAGCTTGGCTGGCTGGGCGCTTTTATCTATACCGCCTGTGCCGGTTTGCGGCTCTCGCGCTTCAACACCCAGGTAGGCGTCGCGGACAAGCGCTATTTCCAAGGGCTACCCAGCCCCGCGGCGGCTGCCACGCTGGCTGGATTGGTTTGGGCCGGTGACCGCCTGGAATTTGGCGGCTGGCCGGCGGGTATCCCTGCGCTGGTGATCACCCTGGTGGCGGGCATTCTGATGGTCAGTAATGTGCGCTATGACAGCTTCAAGGAACTCGATTTTCGCTACCGGGTACCCTTTGTGGTGATGGTGCTAGGCGTGCTGGGCGTGGCTTTGATGTCGGTGCATCCGCCGACGGTACTGTTCGCCATGGCGGTCACCTATATGGTGTCAGGCCCGGTGTTAACCATCCTGCGCCGTCGGCGGCGTCGCAAACGGCGTCATGCCGGGTAGAATGGAACGATGAGCAACGCGAACCAGATCACCATTTTCGACACGACGCTGCGCGACGGTGAGCAGAGCCCCGGCGCATCCATGACTCGCGAGGAGAAAGTGCGCATCGCCCGGGCACTTGAGCGGCTGCGGGTCGATGTCATTGAGGCGGGTTTTCCAGCCGCGAGCCAGGGCGATTTCGAATCGGTTAGGGCAGTGGCGGAGACCATCAACGATGCCCGTGTCTGCGGACTCGCGCGCGCGAATGAGGCAGACATCGATCGAGTGGGAGAGGCCATTGCGCCGGCGGTGGCTGGGCGCATCCATACCTTTATCGCCACCTCGCCGGTGCACATGGAGAAAAAACTCCAGCTCACGCCCGATGAAGTTGTGGAGCGAGCCGTCACTGCCGTCACCCGAGCGCGCAACCTGTGCGACGACGTTGAATTTTCGCCAGAGGACGCGGGGCGGTCCGAGCCGGACTTTCTTTGCCGAATAATCGAGGCGGCGATTCACGCTGGAGCAACCACGATTAACGTGCCGGATACGGTCGGGTACAACCTCCCGGGGCAGTTTGCCGGTCTAATCGCGGAGCTCCGCGGTCGGATTCCCAATGCGGATCAAGCGGTCTGGTCAGTTCATTGCCACAATGATCTTGGACTGGCGGTTGCCAACTCCCTTGCCGCGGTACGCGAGGGTGCCCGGCAGATCGAGTGCACGATTAATGGCTTGGGTGAGCGCGCTGGCAATGCCGCGCTGGAAGAGGTTGTGATGGCGCTGCGAACGCGGCGGGATGACTTCCCTTGCGACACCCGCATCGAGACCCGAGAAATCCTGCCAACCTCTCGGTTGGTGGCTAACATCACGGGCTTTCAGGTGCAGCCGAACAAGGCCATCGTGGGGATTAATGCGTTTGCCCACGAGTCTGGGATCCACCAGGACGGCGTTCTCAAACACCGTGAGACCTACGAAATTATGCGTGCCGAGGACGTGGGCTGGGGCACGAACCGTATGGTGCTCGGTAAGCACTCCGGTCGGAATGCGTTTCGGAGCCGCTGTGAAGAGCTCGGCATCACCTTCGAAACGGCGGGGCAACTGAACGAAGCTTTTCAACGATTCAAAGAGCTCGCCGATAAAAAACACGAGATTTTTGACGAGGATCTTCAGGCGCTCGCCAGTGAGGCGGTTGCGGCCCTTGAGGAAGAACAAACGATCAGTTTGGTGGCCTTTCGTTGCTGCTCAGAGACCGGCGAGACGCCGACGGCCGATGTGACGTTGCTTGTCGATGGTAAAGAGCAACGCAACAGTGCGGCGGGGGATGGCCCCGTAGACGCAGCTTTCAGTGCGATTCAGGGGATCCTGCAACTGGATGTGGAACTGCTGTTGTACTCGGTGAATAACATCACGACCGGAACGGATGCGCAGGGGGAGGTGACCGTGCGGCTTGAGCGTGGCGGGCGAACCGTCAACGGTCAGGGTTCTGACACAGATATCGTTATCGCCTCGGCAAAGGCCTACCTCAATGCCCTCAATCGGCTGCGCCGTGGTGCCTCGCGCACGCATCCGCAGACAGAAGGCGTCTGACGGGCGGTTCACAGGCTATGGCTGAGCTTGATGTTCGTCGCAAACGCCTGCTGAATGAGATGGGCGTGACGGTTTGGCGGTTGCCGCCATCATCGGCGGGCACGGGGCAGGCCTGGGCTCGGCTAGAGCGCGAAATCGTCGGATGTCAGGCCTGCGAATTGCATCAGGGACGCACGCATGCCGTTCCCGGGACGGGTGATCGGCAGGCCCGCCTGCTCATTGTCGGCGAGGCGCCGGGGAAGACCGAAGATGCCCGTGGCGAGCCGTTTGTCGGCCGCTCCGGCCAGCTGCTGGATGCCATGCTCTTGGCGATCGGGCTTAACCGCGAGCATGACGTGTTCATCACCAATGTGGCGAAATGTCATCCGCCCGGCGATCGCGATCCCCGTCGAGGCGAGGTGCAGGCCTGCCAGTCTTGGCTTGAGGCGCAGGTTCGCTTGATAGAGCCCGAGTGCATTCTGGCGGTGGGTAAAGTGTCGGCTGAAACACTGACCGGGACCCGTGATGGGCTGGGACAATTGCGAGGCCAATGGATGACATGGGGAGAGGCCATGATTCCGCTGCGGGTGACCTATCACCCGGCGTATCTGCTCCGTTACCCTGGGGAGAAAGCGGCAGCCTGGGAGGATCTGCTGGCCGTGAAGCGCGCGCTAGAGGAAACGGCAGCGTGACTGCGGATCCAGCAGGCTTCCTCCCGGTTATCCGGCCCATGCGTCCAGCCGATCTTGAATCGGTGTACGCCGTGGAATCCGTCGCCTACGACTACCCTTGGACACTGAATATCTTTCGCGACTGCCTGCGGATGGGCTATGAGTGCTGGGTTCAGCTCGCCACTGATCGCATCGTGGGTCATTTTGTCCTGGCGATGGGGCCGGGTGAAGCCCACGTGCTCAATCTCGCCGTCCACCCGGAGTGGCATAACCGAGGCCTGGGTCGCGGCTTGCTGCAGCGCGCGCTAGCACGTGGCGAGCGGCTTGGAGCCGAGTCGGTTTTTCTGGAGGTGCGGCCTAGCAATACACCCGCCGTTCATCTCTACCACAGTGAGGGCTTCCGTCGCGTTGGGCGGCGTCGGGATTACTATCCCACCGAAACGGGCCGTGAGGATGCCATGGTCATGCGCCATGACCTGCGTGAGGTGGCGCCGGCGGGCCGACGATGATGAGCGCACCGTCCCAGCGGGGCATTCGATCCTGGGCGCTGTATGACTGGGCGAATTCAGCCTTTGCGACGGTTGTTCTGGCCGGTTTCTTTCCGATTCTTTTCCAGGATTTCTGGAATCAGGGTGCCTCCTCAGCGGTGGCGAGTTTACGCCTTGGCTGGGCAAACGGGCTGGCCAGTCTCTTGTTGATCATGATCGCGCCGCTGATCGGCGCCATGGCGGATCGCGCGGGGATTCATAAGCGCGCCTTGCTGAGCTTTGCCCTGATCGGGGCGGGGGCCACCGCTAGTCTTGCGTTGGTGCCGGAAAATGCCTGGGCGCCTGCGGCCACGCTGTTCGTGCTCGGTACCGTGTGTTTTATGGCCGCTAACCTGTTTTACGACGCCTTGCTGATCAGTGTTGCGCCGCCGTCTCTGTGGCATCGGGTCTCTGGATATGGCTTTGCCCTTGGCTATCTGGGTGGTGGGCTGCTTTACCTTGGTTGCGTGCTGGCCGTGCTGAATCCGCCCTGGTTCGGTTTGGTCAATGAATTGAATGCAGCACTGGCGGCGTTTGTGGTCACGGGTGTGTGGTGGGTGATTTTCAGTCTGCCCTTGGCGTGGAATGTGCCCGAGCGCGCGCCACTGGCAGGAGACGGCGCTGTGATGACCGGCGGTTTGCGCCAGCTCCGTGGCACCCTGACGCATCTAAGGGCCTACCGGCCCGTCTGGCTTTTCCTCATTGCCTACTGGCTTTATATCGACGGGCTTGGCACCACCATTCGAATGGCGGTGTCTTACGGGCGCTCGCTGGGTTTTGAGCAGAATGACTTGATCGTTGCGTTGCTCATCACGCAGTTCGTGGGCTTTCCTGCGGCCATCGCCATGGGGCGGCTCGGGGAGTGGGCGGGCCCGCGGACGGGCATTCTGGTGGGGTTGACGGGTTATGTGGGCATTTGTTTCTGGGGCGCGTTGATCACCTCGCCCTGGGAGTTCTACGTCATTGCTGGATTGATCGGGCTGGTTCAGGGCGGGGTGCAGGCGTTGAGCCGCTCGTTCTACGCGGGTTTGATTCCACCCGAGCGTGCGGGGGAGTTTTTTGGCTTCTATAATCTGCTCGGCAAATTCGCGGCGCTGATCGGCCCACCATTGTTCGGTTTGTTCGGCGTGTGGTTCGGTGACGTGCGCTACTCAATGCTGGCGTTAATTTTGTTGTTTGTGGCCGGGGCGCTGTTGCTCATGCGCGTCGACACCGAAGGAGGTCATGATGAGCGAGCCTGATCAGTCCGCGTCCCATCAGGGACCGGCTCGGCGGCCGCCCACCGTTTGGCAGGTGATGAAAAGCACCATCGCTGCGGCGTTTGGTGTGCAGACTGAAGAGGCCAGGCAGCGGGATTTTAGCCAGGGCAGTGCGGGTACTTTTATTATTGCCGGGTTTATCTTTACGGCGGTGTTCGTTGCGCTTCTGGTGTTGATTGTCAGCCTGGTGCTGAGACAGGTCGCTTGACCGGCCAGCCTGCACTGACCAGTCCCGTGACCAAGGCTGAGGCGAGTAATGCGCCGAGGAAGGGCCCCAGCGTTGGTACTGCCCCCGGGAAACTGGCGGCCATTAGGCCGGCTGTGATGCTCCCACCGATCACGGCACCGGGGAGCACGGCACCCACCAGGCCCGCCAGGGCGCCGCAAATCGCCGCTCGGGTGGGTACTCGCTCAGCTAAGCCACTGAGCAGGGGTATCACCGCGGTTGCACACAGCAGATCGGCAACCAGAAACAACCGCAGGACAGAGATTTCCTGAAGCGCCAGCCCAACCACGGGCACCATCAGTAAGGCTGAAAGCCAGCGCGCTCCCGTGAGTCCCATCGCTCTGGATTCCGTAACCCCCAGCGAGACTAACGCGTTTTGCAGTGTATCCACTGACGAGGCAACTAGCGTGATTGCGAGGATGAGCGCGGGCAAGGCAAGCCAGGATGGGGCTTCACCCAGTAGCGCGAAAAAAGGGATGGGAGGCGAGCCCAGTGGTAGCCCGCGTATGACGGCCAGCATGCCTGCGCCGCCCAACACGGCGACCACGAGAATGGTTGAGGCACCGCCCACCAATGCCGCCTTTCTCAGAGCGCCGTCACTCTGAGCGGCCCAGACCCGCTGCCAATAGCCTTGATGGAACAGGTTGGCCGCCGTCACAGCAATGACCAACGTCAGCGCGACGCCTAGCGATGCGGCGAGCCCCGTGTCAGGTCGTGCGTCTGCGGGCACAGGCTCGTTGGGCAGGGTGGGTGCCAGTGCAAGCGCAGCGAAGGCGACGAGGCCCACCAGGCTGAGCAGCAGCCAGGCCTGCAAGCGATCGGTGATCAGGCTGGCCCGCAGGCCGCCAATGGCGGTGTAGACCAGCGTCGCGAGCGCGACACCCGCGATGACATAGCGCCCATCAAGGCCGGAGAGCAGGGTGGTGATCGCGCCAATGGCGGTCAACTCCGCGGCGAGGAAGCACAGCATGTAAAGCACGGACAGGATGGACACCCAGCGTCGCATGGCGCCCCCGAAACGGTTGGCGGCAAACTCCGTGAGGCTGCGTCCGGCAGGCAGCTGGCGCCGAATCGCGGGGCCGATGAGTCCCAGCACGGCAAACGGTAGGGCGGAGCCCAGGGCATAACCCGCCACGGCGACCGGACCGACGAAGGCACCGACTTCAGGCGGAGCGAACAGAATCCAGGCCCCCATGCCGGAAGCGAGGAAGGATAAGCCCAGCGTGATGCCAGACTGACTCTGGCGGGCAGTCAGATAATCGTCGAGGCCACCGCCTGAGCGGGCACGGAAACCAATGGCCACGAAAATCAGCAGGATGACGGCGATCGCCGTCAGATTAAGCAGGGGCATGTCGCGCTTCCTCCGCCGGTGTCAACCGGGTCAGGTTCCAGGGTCTGCGCGTGGGCGCACTCTCAGTCCAAAGGACTCCCCTGGCGACGATGACAAATTGTTTCGGCTTAGCCGATTATGGCGCGCAGGTGCGGGTGAGGCAAACCAAGTTTGGGTCAGACACCGAGAATGCGAACGATGCGCCGCCCCGTGATCAGAGTCGCTCGATGCGCGCGCGCTGCTCGTCGAGCCGCTCCAACGCGGAGCGAGCCTCGCTGAGTTTATCCCGCTCACGCTGTACCAGCTCGGCCGGTGCGCGATTCAGGCAATTGTCATTCGCGAGCTTGCCCTCAGTTCGGGTGAGGTCATCGGCGAGGCGCTTGCGCTCCTTGTCTAGGCGCGTGAGCTCGGCCTCCTTGTCGATGAGTCCGGCCATGGGCACCCGAATCTCTAGATGATCCACCAGCGCCAGCGCGGACTCGGGCGCCTCTTCATCAGCTTCGAGCACGTTGATCGACTCCAGCCGCGCTAGGAAATCGAGGGCCTGGCGATGGCGTTGCAGTCGTTCTTGGTCGATCGCGTCGGCGTTCTGCAGCAGTACAGGCAGGGGTTGACCGGGTGCGATGTCCATTTCGCCGCGGATGCGCCGAATACCCAGGATGAATCGCTGTAGCCAGGCGATATCCGTCTCTGCCTCCGCGTCTTCCTGTCTGGGTTCGGGAACTGGGAAGTCCTGACGGATCAGCGTGCCGGTGGCATCGCCGGCGAGGGGGGCGACCCGCTGCCAGATTTCCTCGGTAATGAAGGGCATGATCGGGTGCGCCAGGCGCAGTGTAGCTTCTAACACGCGAACCAGGGTCTGACGTGTACCGCGGCGGGCTGCGTCGCTGGCTTCGCCCTGCAGGACGGGCTTCGCGAGTTCGAGATACCAGTCGCAGTACTCATCCCAGATAAACTCGTAGATCGCTTGGGCCGCCTGATCCATCCGATAGCCCTCAATGGCCTCAATCACGGTCCTTTCAGTGCGCTGTAGCCGGGAGATAATCCAGCGCTCCGCCGTGCCAAGCTCGATTTCACCGCCCTGCGTGCCACAATCCTCGCCCTCCGTGTTCATGAGGACAAAACGCGCGGCATTCCAGAGTTTGTTGCAGAAGTTTCGGTACCCATCGACCCGACCCATGTCGAACACGACATCTCGACCGGTAGTGGCCAGGCTGGCAAAGGTAAAGCGCAGCGCATCGGTACCGTGGGCGGCGATGCCATCGGGATACGCGGTGCGCGTCTGGCGCTCAATGGTTGGCGCAAGCTGGGGCTGCATTAGCCCGGTGGTGCGCTTAGTAACCAGCGTTTCCAGATCAATGCCGTCGATGATGTCGATCGGGTCGAGGACATTGCCCTTCGATTTGGACATCTTTGCGCCATCGGCATCCCGCACCAGGCCGTGGATGTAGACCTCATGAAACGGGACTTGGTCCTCGAACTTCAATCCCATCATGATCATACGGGCGACCCAGAAGAAAATGATGTCAAACCCGGTGACCAGCACGCTGGTGGGGTAGAACGTGTCCAGCTCAGGCGTGCGCTCGGGCCAGCCCAGTGTCGAGAAAGGCCACAGGGCGCTGGAAAACCACGTATCCAGCACGTCTTCATCCTGCTTTAGGGCGACATCCGCTCCCAGCTGATAGCGCTCGCGGATTTCAGCCTCATCGCGGCCCACATAGACGTGACCCTCGGCGTCATACCAGGCGGGGATGCGATGGCCCCACCACAGCTGGCGGCTAATGCACCAGTCCTGAATCTCCTCAAGCCAGTTGTAGTAGGTCTTGGTCCAATTCTCCGGGACAAAGCGGATTTCGCCCTGACGGACTGCCTGAATGGCGGGCTGTGTGATCTCGCTCCACCCCCCTGGGCGCCCGTCAGTCTGCGTCTCGCGGGTCAGATCAACAAACCACTGGTAGGTCAGATAGGGCTCGACCGCGACACCGGTGCGATCACAGCGAGGGACCATCAAGCGATGGGGCTCGATCGCCTCAAGCAGGCCGGCTGCTTCGAAATCGGCGACGATGCGCTCTCTCGCCTCATAGCGATCCAGGCCACGATAGGCTGCTGGCGCGTTGTCGTTGACGCGGGCCTCGTCGGTAAAGATGTTGATGGGTTCGCAACCGTGACGGAGGCCGACTTGGTAGTCGTTGAAGTCGTGGGCCGGGGTGATTTTGAGACAGCCGGTGCCGAAGGCCGGGTCGACGTAGGCGTCAGCCACGATGGGGATCTCGCGCCCGACCAATGGCAGTCGAACCTGTCGACCGATAAGATGGCTGAAGCGCTCATCGTCGGGATTCACGGCGACGGCTGTATCACCGAGCATCGTCTCTGGTCGCGTGGTGGCGACGACAACGGATTCATCGCCATCGGCCAGTGGATAACGGAGCTTCCAGATCGAGCCTTGCTCCTCGGTTGATTCCACTTCGAGGTCCGAGACGGCGGTCTGCAAGACCGGATCCCAATTCACCAGGCGCTGGCCGCGGTAGATGAGGCCTTGTTCGTGCAGGCGGACAAAGACCTCCTTGACGGCACGCGATAGGCCTTCGTCCATCGTAAACCGCTCCCGCGACCAGTCCACGGAGGCGCCGAGCCGGCGCATCTGGTTCTGGATGGTGTCGCCGGACTGCGCTTTCCACTCCCAGATTTTCTCGACAAAAGCCTCGCGCCCCAGCGTTTGCCGTGTGGTGCCCTCGGCATTCAGCTGACGCTCCACGACCATCTGGGTGGCGATGCCGGCGTGATCGGTGCCCGGCTGCCAGAGCGTGTTGTTGCCCTTCATCCGGTGATATCGCGTCAGGACGTCCATCAGCGTGTCCTGAAAGGCGTGCCCCATGTGCAGGGTGCCGGTCACGTTAGGCGGTGGAATCATGATGCAGTAAGGCGTGCCTTGACCGCTTGGCTGGAAATCGCCGTTGCGCTCCCACGTCTCATACCACTTCGATTCGATCTGACCGGGGTTATAGGTCTTCTCCATGGTCTTTGGCTGCTCCTAGGACTCGATGCGATGGGTCTGGGGGGCTGCCCCGGCCTGCTGGTAATCTCGATAACGCGCTCGGCCAGCCTGGCGTGTCGGCTCGTCGGCGCTGATAATTTCGGCAATGCGGTGATGCCCGACCCAGTCCTCGGGCAGGGCGTTGGTCAAGTTAATCATCAGTTCACCCGGCGCCGGGGCCGGACTAATGACAATCGGGTTGTCACCGTGCGCGGGTTCACGCCCATGGGGAACAAAGCTGGTCTCGTCAAAGGTCCACAGCGCCACGTCCAGCCGCTCGGCCGCAGCCTCGTCGGCCACCCGCACGTGCACGGTGCTGCCCTGGCGCCAGGCCCTGGTCGCTAGTCGGCAACAGAAGTGCTCTCTGGCCTCGGTGCCCTCAAGTGCCAGTATGTAAAAATCGACCCGCGGCATCATCGGCTCTGCGGCTGTACCATTGTCCCCCGGCGCACTGCCTGATCGAGGAAGATCGCATTGCAAAAACGCTGTAAGACTACCCTAGCTGGAGGGCTGCTGTCGTGGGGCTGACGCGTCTTAGCCGCTATCTGCTCCGTGAGGTTCTGCTGGCCTGGCTGGCGGTGACCGTGGTGCTGGTTGTGGTGCTGCTAACGAATCGGCTGGTGCAGTTCATGGCGGACGCCGCCAGCGGCGATATTCCACCGGGGGTCATCTTCACGCTGCTGGGGCTCAAGGCCGCTGCGAATCTGGGGGTGGTCTTGCCGGGCAGTTTTTTTCTGGGGGTTGTGTTGGCACTGGGCCGGCTGTATCGCGACTCGGAGATGACGGCCATGGCCGGTTGCGGTATTGGTCCGTGGCCGGTCTACCGTGGGATTTTGGCAGTCGCAGTCCCACTCGCCCTGCTGGTGGGCGCGCTGACGCTGACCCTCGGGCCAGCCGCTGAGCGTCAGGCAGATCGCGTGCTGGCCAACGCGGAGCAGGTTGCTCAGTTTCGCGGGCTACAGCCGGGTCGGTTTGTTGATTTGGGCGGGAATACCACGGTGTACATCGCAGCCATCGACGAAAACGGCCTGATGGACCAGGTTTTTGCGGAGCGCCGAACCCCGGAGGGCCGGGAGATTTGGGTCGCAACATCGGGGCGCCGGGCGGTCGATGAGGTTGCGCCTGGCGAATTCCTGGTGCTCAGCGATGGGTATCGATATCGCGGTGAGCCAGGAGGGGCCGCCTGGCAGCTTCTGGAATACGAGGAGTACGGTGTTCGGTTATCCGAGCCAGAGCCGATCGAGCCGGGTGTTGGGTTGGATGCACGACCGCTGAGTGAAGTTCTGGCGACGTCCGGGCCGAGGGCGAGCGCTGAGTTGGCACAGCGCCTGTCCTTCCCGCTGATGGTGGTGCTCCTGGCCCTTGGCGCCCTGCCGCTGGCCCGTACGGATCCGCGTAGTGGTCGGTATGGGCGTGTTGTCCTGGCGGTGCTTATCTTTATGATTTATTTCAATTTACTGATCGCAGTGTCTGACTGGACAGTCCGCAGTGCGGTACCGGTCTGGGCGGGTGTGGGCGGCGTACATTTTGTCGCCTTGGGCATCGTGTTTGCTGGCCTGCGGTATCGACTTGGCCTCCGCTGGCAAAGCGGCATTGCACAGTGATGCTCACGCGCATCGACCGCTATGTTGCGGGCACCGTGGTGGCGGGGGCTCTGGCTGGGCTGTTCGTTATTGTGTGCCTGAGTTTCGTATTCGAATTCATCGATAAGGCGGACGCCATCGGCCAGGGCGGCTATGGGCTACCGGAGGCCATGCTCGCGGTGGGGTTGTCGATGGTTCAGCGTGCCTACGAGGCGTTTCCGATGGCAACGCTCATTGGCTCGCTGGTGAGTCTGGGGGCACTGGCGGCGCGCAGTGAGCTGGTTGTCATGCGGGCCATGGGGTTGTCGATTGGGCGGATTGCGCGACCCGTGGTTCTTGCTGGCGTAGCCCTGGCATTTCTTGCGGCTGCGATGGGTGAGTGGGCTGCACCGCCAGCCACTCGGCTGGCGCAAAGCCTGCAGGCGCAAAGCAGTGATGGCGCAATGACGACGGCGGGCGGTGATCTCTGGGCGCGGGATGGCGCCTATAGGCTGCGTATTGATCGCGTGTTGCAGCCTGATCTGCTCGCAGGCGTCACCGCCTATGAAATTGAGGGCAATCAGCTAAAACGGGTGATTACGGCGGCGGGTGGGCGCTATGTTGAGGGCGCCTGGCGTCTCACTGACGCAGAAATCACCCGCTTGCATGAAAATCGCGTGTCGGTTGACCCGGTGGCATCGGTTGATCTGGGAGGCGAGTTACGTCCGCGCACACTGGAAGTGGTGGTTGTTGATGCCAGCACGCTTGCCACCAGTGAGATCCTGCGCTACATCGGTTACCTGGAGACCAATAGCCTGGACAGCGGACAGTATCAGCTCGCGCTGTGGGTGAAGGTGGCAACACCCCTGTCCACGGTGGTGATGTTGCTGCTAACGGTGCCGCTGGTATTTGGGTCGCAACGCAGCACGGGTGTGGGTCAGCAGATCTTTCTGGGTGTGCTGATCGGCCTCGCCTTTTTCCTGCTCAATCGATTTCTTGGCAATGCGGGACTTGTCTACGGCCTGCCAGCGCCGGTAAGCGCGCTGGCGCCCACCGTGCTCTTTGGTGTCCTGGCGCTGGTGGGCCTGCGCCGGATTCGCTAGCGGCGTTTTTCTTCCAGGTACAGGTAGGTCTTGGAGAGGCGGTCGTGCCAGGTCAGCCCTTCGCGATCGATCAAGGCCCACAGAAAGCCGCCACCTGCGGGTAGCCAAGAGACGATGGCAGTGACAAATCGATGGGTCGCCGCCCGGGTTGTGACGCGCTGGCCATGTGCATCCACCAGTTGAAGCCGCCAGGCCTGCATCCCCAGTGTTTGCCCGCCAATCACCCAGAAACCGACAAAGAAAAAATAAGCGATAGCCAGTAAATAAAGGCGAAATAGCCCATCTCCAGCGGTGACCTCCTCAAAGCCGCCCAGGCCGGTCCATAAAAAGGTGGCGCCCATCCAGATCGCGATCAGCAGCATGCCGTCATAGAGCACGGCGGCAAGGCGCCTAAGCAGGCTAGGCCGATGGTCAGGGTCAACGGTCATAATGGGCTTAGTGCGTCGTCCAATGATTGGGTGGCTGAGCAATCAAGAGATGGCGCTCCCACGGGGACTTGAACCCCGGTTTCCGCCTTGAGAGGGCGGCGTCCTAACCGCTAGACGATGGGAGCACAGCTGCTTGCGCTCGGCCTCGAGGCGATTGTGATCGGCCCCGATTGCGAGGGCTGGTATTATACGGTCTCAAAGTCCTGGCACAAGAGGCCCATCCCGCTCCGTGACTGATTCCCGTAGTCGTTCCATCGAACCCACAATCGTCCCTCGAGACGAGCATGTGATCTCGCGCAGCCACATTAGTGAGCGTGCGCTAACCGTCTTGTATCGGCTTAAGAATGCCGGCTATGGCGCCTACCTCGTGGGCGGCGGTGTCCGCGATCTCTCCTTGGGCCGCGAGCCCAAGGATTTTGATGTTGCGACGGACGCGACGCCGGATGAGGTTAAGGCGCTGTTCCGCAACTGCCGGTTGATTGGTCGACGCTTTCGGCTTGCCCATGTCCATTGGGGGCCTGAGATCATTGAGGTGGCGACATTCCGGGCGCTACACCCGCCCGAGGCTGGAGATGACGGGGATCGCGTGCTCGAAGACGGGATGATCCTGCGTGACAACGTCTATGGCACGATTGAGGAAGACGCGCTCCGTCGGGATTTCACGATCAATGCGCTGTATTACGACATCGCGACGTTCTCGGTGGTGGATTACGCGGGGGGCATGGCCGATCTCAAGGCGGGTCGGCTGCGGTTAATCGGTGACCCTGAGGTGCGCTACCGCGAGGATCCGGTGCGCATGCTTCGAGCGGTACGCTTTGCCGCAAAGTTGGGCTTTGTGATTGATGAGGCAACCGCTTATCCGATCCCCCGCATGGCTGATGCACTGGATGACATTCCGCCAGCGCGGCTCTTTGATGAGGTGCTCAAACTCTTCATGGCCGGGCAGGGGGTGGAGACGTTTGAGTCGCTCCGCCAACATGGGTTGTTTCGATACCTGTTCCCGGCCACCGATACAGCGCTGGATGACGATGAGCATGGCCAGTTCATCACATTTTTGGCCCGGGCCCTCGAGAGTACCGATCGGCGCGTGAATGAGGACCGCCCCGTAACGCCGGCGTTTTTGTTCGCCGCGCTGCTTTGGCCGGCCATACTCGCGCAGCTGCCCCGCGGCAAAATGGTTAGCGGTATTGATCGGGAGCTATTCGAGCAGTCCATCACCGAAGCGCTAGAGCGCCAGCTGCGTCAGGTTGCGATTCCCAAGCGCTTCGGACTACCGATGCGCGAGATTTGGGCCATGCAGCCGCGATTCGACACGCGCTCCGAGAAAAAGGCCACGCGATTATTTTCTCACCCGCGATTTCGGGCGGCTTATGATTTTCTGCTGCTGCGTGCAGAAGCGGGCCTCGCGGATGCCGACCTTGCCGAGTGGTGGCGCGCATTCACCACCGAGAGCGCGGATGCACCGCCGCCGACGCCCGCACGCCGCCGTCGCCGCAGTGGGCGTCGGCGTGGGGGTGGCGCGCCGGCGCCTGAAGGCTCAGGGAGCGAGTAGTCAGAGGTTATGCGCAGCTATATTGGGATTGGCAGTAACCTGGGTGACCCAGTTGCCCAGGTTCGCTGGGCACTTGCCGCTTTGGCTAAATTACCGCTGACAGCACGGCGGCAGGCGTCTTCGCTGTATCGCAACCCGCCAATGGGGCCGGCTGATCAGCCGGATTATGTGAATGCGGTGGCCGAATTGGAAACGGATCTGAATGCCCGGGCGCTGTTGGCTGAGCTCCACCAACTGGAGGCAGAGGCCGGCCGGCTGCGAGACGGTGAGCGATGGGGCCCTCGACTGCTTGACCTCGACATCTTGGTGTATGGCCAGCAGCAGATCGACGAGCTGGATCTAACGATCCCCCATCGGGGCATGCCGAGGCGTGCTTTCGTCCTGTATCCTCTTTTCGAAATCGCCCCGAGTCTTGATATCCCGGGGTTCGGACCGCTACGGGACCTGCTGCCGGGTGTTGATGGCAGTGATCTCATACGAGTCGGGTAAGGGCATGACACAGGGCGCATTGAATTACGTGGTGGTCGAGGGACCCATTGGCGTCGGTAAATCCCGGCTGACTGAGCAGCTGGCGGAGCGCTTAGGGGGCGAAGCGCTGCTTGAGCGCAGCCAGGAAAACCCGTTCCTTGAGCGTTTTTACCGCAACCCCCGGGAAGGGGCGTTTCCGACGCAGCTGTTTTTCCTGATGCAGCGTGCCGAGCTCCTCTCACATTTACGCCAGAGTGATTTGTTTCAGCCGCGCGTGGTTGGCGATTTTCTTTTTGCCAAGGATCGGCTGTTCGCTGAGCTTAATCTGGACGCCCATGAGTTCGCCCTCTACGACCGGGTCTGGCAAAGCCTGTCTCCGGGGGTACCAGCCCCTGATTTGGTTATCTATCTGCAGGCGCCTGTGGAGGTGCTGCAGGCGAGACTGCGCAAGCACGCCGTTGGCCCGGAGGCCCGGCTCGATACGGAGTACCTCGAGCGCCTGGCGGGTGCCTACGTCGATTTCTTTCACCACTACAGCGAATCCCCCGTGCTGATTGTGAATAGCGCGGGGATTGACCCAGCGGGCGATGAGCGACATCTCGATTTGCTGATTGAGGAAATGCGTCGTGCGCGCACGGGGCGCCATTACTTCAACCCAGACATGAGCGTACTGTGACGCCTATGAAAAAACGGATCACGCTCTCGACACTGCGGCAGATGAAAAAGGACGGCGAGCCCATCGTCGCCCTGACAGCCTACGACTACAGCTTTGCCCGCGCCGTGGACGCCGCTGGTGTGGATGTCGTTTTGGTCGGAGATTCTCTGGGCATGGTGATGCAGGGGCATTCGGATACGGTTCCCGTGACCCTGCAAGAGATGGCCTACCACACCCGTTGCGTGGCCCGTGGGCTTGAGCGGGCCTATCTGATGGTCGATCTGCCGTTTCTCAGCGATTATGACGCCGTTAGCGCACTGCAGAGTGCTGGTGTGCTGATGAAGGAAGGGCGAGCCGACATGGTCAAAATTGAGGCCACGGCTGAACAGGCGCCGATCGTGGCGGCGCTGTCTGCTGCGGGTGTGCCCGTCTGCGCACACTTCGGCTTGCGCCCACAGCGGGTCGGCCAGATGGGTGGTTATCGTGTTCAAGGCCGCAGTGACGCTGAAGCCGAGGCGGTGCTCGCCGATGCGCGGGCGCTAGAGGCCGCGGGCGCAGACCTGCTGCTGGTCGAATGTCTCTCTGCAGGTGTCGCAGCACAGGTCCAGGCCGCGGTTAGCGTACCGCTCATTGGTATTGGTGCCGGCGCTGACTGTGATGGGCAGATTCTGGTGCTGCAGGACATGCTGGGGATTACCCCCGGTCGGCCACCGACGTTTAGTCATGACTTTCTGGCAGACAACGGCAGCATCCCGGATGCGCTTGCGGGTTACGCTCAAGCTGTCCGAGAACGTGTCTTCCCTGGGTCTGAGCACGGTTTCCAGTAGCCATGCAGCCAATCGCCTCCATCGCTGCCCTGCGTGAGCAGGTGGCGGCCTGGCGCCGGGCCGGTGAGCGTGTTGGTTTCGTGCCCACAATGGGTAACCTCCACGGTGGGCATCTGGCTTTAGTCGATGCGGCCCGTGCTCGCAGCGACCGTGTCGTCGTCAGTATTTTCGTTAATCCGACCCAATTCGCACCGGGTGAGGATTTCGATGGCTATCCCCGCACGTTGGAGGCTGATTACGCCGCGCTCGAGGAGCACGCCGCCGATGCGGTGTTCACGCCGCCGGTTGAGGCGATTTATCCGGACGGACCCGTGCTGCGCACGGCGGTCACCGTGCCGGCGCTGAACGATATCCTATGCGGCGTCTCGCGGCCGGGCCATTTCATCGGTGTGGCAACGGTCGTGACAAAGCTATTTAACATTGTCCAACCTGACCTTGCGGTTTTCGGCCTGAAGGATTACCAGCAGCTGCTGGTAATTCAGCATTTGGTGCGGGATCTCAGTTTGCCAGTGGAGGTCATTGGCGGCG